>Ga0182019_10000047_pt1 | contig 59792 bp, 45 predicted proteins | sample 812E2MmetaG_FD_120483 | JGI IMG/M metagenome (GOLD analysis project Ga0182019, IMG submission 120483) | Permafrost microbial communities from Stordalen Mire, Sweden - 812E2M metaG | ecosystem: Environmental > Terrestrial > Soil > Wetlands > Permafrost | place: Sweden: Stordalen | collected...
CCGTGCGCCGCAAGAGCGTGCGGCCGTCAAGCCGGAGCAGTTGCTTGGGCGCGCCCATCCGCGTCGAGGCGCCGGCGGCAAGGACGACGGCGCCGAAGTGGAGGGACTTAGTCTTCACAGGAGGCAACGGAGAGAACCGAGGGTCTGCTTGTTTTCAACCAAATGCAGCTCCGCTTCCCGGTCCACTATGGTAGAGGAAGACCGATCCGCCCCAGCGGCGGGAATGACGGCACCAAAGTGGAAGGAGGGCATCACCGGAACGAAACACGAAAGCGGCGCAGTGGCAAAAAGAGAAATCCGCCGACGTTGGCGTCGGCGGGTTTATACCAACGTCCCTTGATCAATTGATGGTCATTGCGAGGAGCGCAGCGACGAAGCAATCCAACTACATTGTCACGGCGCGTTCTGCTGGCCAGCAGAACGCGCCTCGCGAAGAGAAATGGCCAAGGCATCAGGACGCTGGGATTACTTCTGCTCCCTGGCTGGTAGCTCGAGCACTTTCGTCGGCAGGACCTTTACCTTGCCCGGGTAGTCGACGAGGTTGGCCGCAAGAAACGTCTCCATGGCCCGGTAGAATTTCAGGCGATTCTCCTCCTTGCGGAAACCGTGGCCCTCGGCGTCGACGCGGATGAACTCGTAGGGTTTCTGGTATTTGTCGAGCTGCCCCTTGAGCTCTTTCCAATTGTCAATGTCGACCCGCGGATCGTTCTCCCCGTAGGCGTGAAGCGTGGGCACACGGATGCGTTCAATGAAGTTGACCGGCGAACGCTCCCGCATCGATTTGGCATCGTTTTCGATCCAGTCGGCGAAATAGAGACCCGTCCCGCGGTCGCCCCCGTAGGTGTGCCGGTTGAGGACCGCTAGGTCGGAGACGCCGACGTAGTTGACGCCGCATCGGAACAGCTCCGGGGTAAAAGTCACCCCGGCGAGCGCGGCATAGCCGCCGTAACTGGCGCCGTAGATCGCGACGCGCTCGGGATCCGCGATGTGCTGGTCGATGGCCCAATGGACGGCATCCGTGAGATCGTCCTGCATCTTGCGGCCCCACTCATGTTTGCCGGCCAGCAGGAATCTCTGGCCGTATCCCCCGGAACCCCGGTAGTTGACCTGGAGGACGGCATAGCCGCGGTTGGCCAGGAACTGCACCTCGGGATTGAAACCCCAGTCATCCCGGATGCCATAGGGCCCGCCGTGCGGGTTGAGGATGAGCGGCACCGGTTTGCCGGTGGCGCCAACCGGCAGCGTGAGGTAGCCGTGGATCACCATGCCGTCGCGCGCCGTATAACTGATCGGCTGCATCGGACGCATCTGCGAGGCCTTGATGAATGGATTGTACTGGCCGATCGGCATCAGCGCGGTGCGCCGAAGGTCGAGCAGGTAATACGCCCCCGGGGAAGTGTCGCTTGCGGAGTGGATGACAAGGACCTTCTCGTCCGGAGTCTCACTGATGACCTGGTTGAATGCGCCGGGCAGCGCGGCGTCAATTTGTGCCTGGAGGCGGGCCCGGGAATCGTCGAACCAGTGATAGTACGACTTGTCCGTCGTGTAGGACACTCCGTAGAGCTTGCCGCGGTCATAGGAAAGCATGATCCCGTTGATCTCGCCATCGGCGGGCGCCTGGAACAACACGGGGCTCAACACGCGGTCCTGTAATTTGTAGGTCTGCAGAGCATTGGTGTCGGTGGTGTCGTGAGTCAGCAGGTAGAGCGTCTCGTTGTCGGCGGCGACTTCCGAATGAACGCTCCAACCGGGGTCGGTCACCGGGAATTCGCGGACCTTCTTATAAAGTCCGTCGGGTCGGCGGGCTTCAAAGATGGCCTTGTCGCCGAGCATGCGAAAGCGTGCGCGGACATTTCCCACGTTATCGACCACGAGGTCCGAGGCATCCTCCGCGGGGTCGTACGGATGAGCCGTCCGCTCACCCGTGCGGATGTCGATTTTGAACAGCCGGAAATTGAAGCTGCGCTGCTCCTTGTTTCCGAAGATCAGGATGTGATTGGGATCGAAGCGCAAGAAATCGGCGATATTGGCCTGATTGGCGTCCTCGAAATAGCGCTCGCGGAACGACTGCGAGAGCTCGATCACCTTGCGCGTGGAAATGCGGATCGACCGGAGGGAAAGGGACTCGTTGCCGCCGACGTCGCCGCCGAAGAGAAGGTAGTCGGGGTTCTTCCAGAGGATGAAGTTGTAACTCTCATCCGTGCCGCCGACGAGCGGCTCGGTCTTGCCGGTTGTCAGGTCGGTGAGGGCCACACCCACGCGCCCTGTGCCGAGCTTCGTCAGGAATGCGAGATGGTGGCCGTCCGGGGAAATCTCCGGCGAGCGCATATAGGGATCGGCGAAGAACGTCTCGACCGGGACAAGTTCGGCCGGCGGGACCGGGGCCGGGGCCGCGACGGTGCACGCCGCAGCGGCAACAAGGGTGCAAAGCAAGATGTTGTGGAGGCGCATGGTAGTCAGACGGTTCGGGGAAAAGCTTGGAAGGTCACGGCGGGGAGCGCAAGGGGACGCTTATCAATGGTCAGAATGCGGGATGAATGGAAGATTCGGCTTAACCATGAATCGGACGGAGGCGTTCCCGAAGAGGGCGTCCGTCGCGACCGGCCAGCACCGATTGCATCTCAGCGAGGATGGCAAGCGCAACTTCTTCGGCGTTATTGGCGCCAAGATCAAGGCCCACCGGTGCATGCAGGCGCGCGCGCATCTCGGGCGTGACGGCGAACCCGTCCGCCGCCAGATCTGAGATGATTTTCTCGGCCCGCTTCCTGGGTCCGAGCAAGCCAAGAAAGGCGAGGGGATGGGGCAACAGCTCGCGCAGGAGCGGAAGGTCGTGGCGGTAATGGTGGGTCATGATGACCGCCAGCGAATCGAGGCCGAGAGCAAGGCGCGCTGACACTTCCTCCGGCCGGGCGATGACTATCGTATCGGCCTCGGAGAAACGCTCCGGTGTTGCGAGGGCGAGACGGGGATCAACGACCGTTACCTGCCAGCCCAAAGCCGTGGCGAACCGCACGAGCGGTTGCGCGTCGTCGCCGGCTCCAAACACAAACAGGGCAACAGGAGGAAGAATTATCTGGCGGAATGCCGTGATGGTTGGTTCCCGCGGCAGTTCGGCCGCCAGGCAGGTGCCGAGGCGGGTTCCCTCCGGTCCCTGCCAGACAGTGGCAAGCTCGGTCGGCGCCCGGCGGCGGATGTTTTCCCGGAGCGCATCGGCCCAGGCAGGCTGCGACGCCAGTTTCTCCAAAAGCACATGAACCACGCCGTGGCAGCCGAGTCCCACACCCCACACCAGGTCGTTTTCAGTGGTGGTGTCGTAAGTCACCTCCACCGGCCGGCCGGTGACCCGAACTTGGCGGGCGTGGGCGACGACGTCGTCCTCCAGGCAGCCGCCGCTGATTGATCCGACCCGCCGTCCATCGGGCATCAGCAGCATCCGCGCGCCTGGGCGCCGGTAGGAGGATCCCTCCACTTTCACCAATGTGGCCAAAACCCCGCCACCGGCCGGGGTGGAACCCATCATGCGGAGAATCTGTTGTAGTTCATTCACCGTTCGCGACTAACACATGAAGCTTAATCGGAATGTTTCACGATGCGAATAAAAATGGAACCTTCGGAATTGTCCTGAGTCAGGCAGTTGATAGGTACCTAATGATCATTTTAGCGCAATTCACAGTCATCTAGCAAACGTAGTTGCATGGTGGCAAAGATTGTGCTTACGATTCGCCTTAAGAGGACTTGGTGGTGTTTTAGTCCACAAACTCTTACCAACCAAAGCACAACTGATCAAACAATGAACTTGAATTCCGTAAGGAAGTCATGGGCGGCGCTTGCGCTGTTTTTAAGCGCCGGCCTGCCATATCTCGCGGTCGCCCAGACCGCTGCCACCACCACCACTGCCGCCGCCGCGGATCAGCCGGTGAAGATGGAAAAATTCGTCGTCACCGGTTCGCTGATTCCGTTTGCCGCGGATGCGCCGGCGATCCCCATCGTCTCAGTGGACGTTTCGCAGATTGAGCGCACCGGAACGGCGAGCAGCGTGCTCGAAATCCTGCGCAAGGCTGTGCCCCAGTTCATCGGCAACGGCAACCTCGGTGCGACCAACGCGAACATTTCATCGAATTCGACCAACGGTGGCTCGATGCTTTCGCTGTTGAATGCGCAGACCCTGGTGCTCGTCAACGGCCGCCGCGTGGCGAACGCCCCGGTCGGTGCTTCGGGCGGCTATGTGTTCGTGGACACCAACCTCATTCCCATCTCGGCCATCGAGCGGATTGACGTGGTGACAGACGGCGCCTCCGCCATTTACGGCACCGATGCCATCTCCGGCGTCGTCAATATCATCCTGAAGACCGACTATGCCGGCGCCGAATTCGGCGCCCGGTACGGTTTCTCGGACAACAAGGGACATTATGCCGAGCGTTCGGCCTACTTCCTGTTGGGCGCGTCCAGCGGAAAGACCAACATCACGGTGTCGGCCGAGTGGTACAAGCAGGACCCGATCTTCAATTACGAGCGCCCCTATTCGGCGGTGACCTATGGATCGGTCACTTTCCCGGGTTCGGTTAGCATCGGTTCTGCCTATTACCTCCTAAATCCGACGCTCACTGCGCCGCCGACGGGTACACACCAGTCTGCTGCCGCCCTGGTGGCTGCTGGCATTTACTCGGGCCCGAACACGAGCACGGTCCAGATGACTAATTTCAACCTCTCCCAGTATGTGACACAATTGCAGTCTGACGACCGCGCCAGTATGACGCTCGCGCTCGATCATAAGATCAACGACAACGTTACGCTGTTCGGTGATTTCATGTATTCCAACACGCAGACGTTCTCGCAGCTGAACGGCCAGCCGTTCTCGTCGAGCAGACCGGCGACCGATCCGTATAATCCGTTCAACGTCACGGTCACGGCGCGCAATCGTCTCTTCGCTGACCCGCGGCAGTACTACAACGACGACACCGCTGTGCGCGGAGTGATCGGCCTCCGGGGTAATATCACCAGCGACTGGACGTGGGAAGCTGCCGCTGACTACAACAAGATCTCGGGGAACTTACTCAATCCCGGGCTGATCAATACCTCGCAGCGCATCGCTGCGGTGTCCGCCGGCATTATCAATATGTTTGCGCGGACCCAGAGCGCGCAGGCACTGGCCGATGCCGCCATGCTCGGCACCGCGATCGGTGACTCCGTGTCGAAGCTCACGACCTATGACGCCAAGGTCACGGGCAAGCTGTTCGACGTGCCGGCCGGCGAGGTTAAGGTCGCCGTCGGCGCCGAGCATCGTATTGAGAGCTACCTCCAGAACGCCGATGTCAACAGCCAGACCGCGACGTTCGGCTGGGACTCCGGCACCTCGCTGGATCCGTTCTACGGTTCGCGCACGGTCGACTCAATCTACGGCGAAGCCCGCGTCCCGGTGGTCAAGGACGCGATGGCCGGCTTGCACTATCTCGAGGTGTCCGGCGCCGTCCGCCATGAGAAATACAGCGACACAGGGACCACGACAGTACCAAAGTTCACCGTCCGCTGGCTGCCGGTGAACGACGAAATCGCCTTCCACGCCACCTACGGCAAGTCATTCACCGCCCCGACGCTCTTCGAGTTGTTCGGCCCCGGCGGATTGGGCTATACCAATCCGCTCGCCCTGACGTCAATCAGCGGCGGAGTGATCGACGGCCAAGCCCTGACTCAGAGCGGAGCCAATCCTAATCTTGTTCCCTCCACGGCGGAGAGCTACACCGCGGGCATCGTCTACTCGCCCAAGGCGATCAAGGGTCTCCAGTTCTCGGCAGACTATATCCACATCCGGCAAAGCAACTTGGTCAGCACGATCGGCAATGAGAACATCCTCCAGAGCGTCGAGTTACTCGGCACGGCATCGCCCTATGCGCAGTTCGTGCATATCGGCGGCTTCCATGGCACGCCCATCACTGCTGCCGGTCAGGTCAGCGGCAACGCGATCGACAATGTCTATGTGACCAACACGCTGGTCAATATTTCCTTCCAAAAGTTTGCCGCCTATAACTTCCAGGCCAAGTACGGCTTCGATGTTAACAATGTCGGCCGGTTTGACGTGGGCGCCGCCGCTCTTTGGTGGAGGCGGTATACCGTCAAGTTCCTGCCGGATTCCGACCCGTATGAGACGGCGGGCAAGGTTACCACGACCAACGGCACCCTGCCGCGCTGGAATGGCAACTTGGGCGTCGATTGGAAGCGCGGCAGCTGGAGCGCTTCCTCGAATCTCCAGTACTTCCCGGCCGTGACGGACGACAACGACGGCAGCCGCATTCCGCCCGTCTCCCTGATCGATCTGGGCGTCGCCTACACGTTCAGCTCGACCAACCGCTACCTGTCAGGCCTCAAGGTCACGCTTGGTGCGAACAATGTGTTCAACAAGTTTGCGCCGCTTGATCCGGCAACCTTCACGGATGCGAACGCCGACATTGCCACTTACGGTGCGATCGGCCGCCTCATCTACCTCAAGGCTCAGTACAAGTTCTAAGCGGATTCTTCAGAATCCTTCCCTCTCGCGGCCCGGAGCAATCCGGGCCGCTTTTTTTTGGGGTGCGAGCCCCGGAGGGCGCCGGCGCCGCTGTGCCCGACATTGGTGAGGAAGGCGGGGGCGTCGCCGTATATCGGCCCCGGGTGGCACGGGTCTCCTGACCCGTGGGTCTTGGGAACACGGGTCGGGAGACCCGTGCCACTTCGATCGCGGCCAATCCACCTTAGTCACGGACAAAAGAGGATCTCGACCGCAGCCACATTCCTCGTCCAATCCACCCTTGGAAACCCCCGTGTTGGCGCGGGCTGGCCGAGAATCCTCTTCTTGACGGACGACCATCCGGCCGGATGCAGGCGAACCACGCCATCGGTGAGTTCGACGCGGCTGATCGCGACCTGCCCCACGCCGCGCACAGCCAGGCGAAGAAGTGGAAAGCTGCCTGCAGCGGTACGGGCTTCCGTGGCACGGGATTGTAGGGGCGCAGGCTTGCTGCGCCCAGCCGCCAGGGCGCGACAAGATCGCGCCCCTACCGGTGCACCAACCGCAACCGGCACGCTGAACTCGCGTTTGATCCCTGTCCGCGGGTGCGCGGCAAATACCCGGAATTCGATGAGGTGCAGTCCGTGCAACAGGGTCCACGAGCCGTCGGGCTCCTGCTGTTCGACCACCACTTTCTGCAGTGCCGGGGCGAAGTTGTGCACGGTGAATTGCAGCTGCCACGCGCCGCAGACCGGAGTGGCCTGCCAGATGATGTCCGGATTCCGACCGGCCCGCTTGAGCCACAATCGCCACTCACGAAGGCGGTCCGCGTCGCGTCCGAGGATAATCTCGTTGGGTCCGCGCGCACGTGGGTCGCGGGAACGCCTCCACATGATTCGCGCCGCGGTGCGCCCGGCGCGCAGCGCTGCAGCGAAGGCCGCGGCTTCGGCGTGGAGAGACGAGAAGGCGGCGAGGACCCGCGACTGGCGACCAATGGCGGGATCGGGAGATCCCGCCCTACAATCTGTGACCCGCGAATTGTAGGGCGGGGTCTCCTGATCCCGCCTAGCCACTCGAAGACTGGCGCCACTCGACCGCCGCAACTGGAACACCGCCTCGGCCGCCCGCCGCACAAAGATGTCGCGCCTGGCGAGGTAAAGCCGGAAGGCGAGGCTGGCCGCCAGGGCTGGCGGGAATGATAGGGGCGCAGGCTTGCTGCGCCCTTGCAGATGTAGGGCGGGGTCTCCCGACCCCGCCGCGGGTTGTGACGTTATGACGGGGTCAGGAGACCCCGCCCTACAGCTCTCCATCAATGCGGGCGGGGACCTCTTGTAGGAGACTGCGAGCCGGCTCTTGCAGATCTTCTGCAGCGCTTTCTCCTCGTTGACATACGGCGCCACACCTTCGCGACCGAGGCAGACATCCCAGCGTTCGTTGATCTGCCAACGATGATAACCGGAGAATGGGAAGGCATCAGCCGCGAGCGCGGCTTGGGCCCAATGCCGAGCTTCCGGTGGGTAGGGCGCGTTGACCTGCCCGCCGAAGCCTCGCGCGAAAGCCGGGTCCCTAACTCGCCGCAAATGTCCCTGATCGTGCCCCGGCGCGTTATCGCTAACGCGCTCTACCTTGATCCCTTCAAACACGCGTGCAAAACCGCGAGCGAGCATTTCCCGCGGATCGTGGACTTCCGGATCGAGCCACAGACTGGCTGCCGCGGCGTCGACAACCGTGGTCATCTCGAGCGCCAGACGATTCGACTCCCAGGAGGTAATTAGGAACCCAGCCGCGCCGACGCGACGACAGCGCCGCCACAATGATTCGATGTTGGCCATCCGCTCGCCGAACACTGGCAGCGGCTCGAACCGAAAAGCTCCATTCATCGGGCAGCCCCAGTACTCGATGCCCTGGGCTCTCAGCGGCGTGGCAAGATCAACTTCGGCGAAATTATACAGCTCGACGCGCGGATGACGGGCAAACGGGTAATAATACCAGTCGTAGGCGATCACATCCCGCGGCAGCCGTGGAATGGCCGCGGGGAGCAGCGCGAGCATGTCGGCCCAGAGGCCCATCCGCAGTCCGAGCGATCGGGTAAGCTGGTGCAGCCGGTTGACGTGAGCGGCAAAATGACCGGCCAGCCCCGCGCGCGCGACCTCCGCCCGGCAGCGCGGACATTTGCCGAGATGAAAAGATTCGTCGAGGCCGACGTGCACCTTCCCGGCCGTACAGAATGGCGCCATGTCCCGCAGGAGCTTTTCGGCGATCTCCAGCGTGCGCGGATGCAGCGGACAAATCTGGCCGCGTTCGAGCGGCTGGCCTTCGGCGTCGCGCAGCTCATTCAGATCGCGCAGTTCGGGCACCTTGATCAGGTATTGCGTGTGGCCGAGCAGATTGACGATCGGCACGACGCGGATGCCGGTCGCTGTCGCCGCCGCCACGAGCCGGGCAAACTGCCGGTAGCTGTAGGCATCAGGTCGCGCCACCGCCGGCAGGCTTGGATACTCAACCGCATCCTCGAGGTGAAGATAGAGCTCCTCGTAACCCCACTCCGCGTAGCGTGGAAGCAACTTCAGGAGAATATCGAGTCGCTCCACCTGGCGGGCGAGATCCCACTGGAAGGCTCTGGTGATGCTATCGCTAGGCATGTCGTTTTACTGCGCTCATCCTGCATGGACACTGAGTTCACAGAGGTGGCACAGAGGCCACGGAGTCTAGGGCATTATTAGCAAGAACCCACCCTCTGTGCGCTCTGTGGCAAAGTCCTTCTGTTGGGATGATCGCTTGCAAGCAAGCTCCTACATGGTCGTCGGTCCGCCCTGGGCGTGCGTCCGTAGGTATTCTCCCAGCCACTCGCATCCGCCGGTTTCGTCGGTGAACGCCCCCTCCAGCTGCGCCTCGGAGCAGGCGGCGAGAATGGCTTTGAAGTGCGGACCGGGCGGCAGGCCCAGCTCCAGCAGATGCCGGCCGAGGATCAACGGACGGGGCGCCGCGTCGCGTACGGCGAGGGCGTGCGCCTTTTCCCGCAACGCCTGGATGCGGAGCTCCGTCTCGGGTGAGATGAGCGGCGGGCGCCCGAGATGGTCGGCCCACATGACCAGGCACAAATCGCCAATGGTGGCGGGCGCCAGCTTGCGGGCCAGCCGGCGCACGGCGTTGTCGGTGAACTCTGGCCGGCCGTGATGATGCGCGAGATGGTGCCGCACCAGCGGGCCCACCCAGTCGATGAGATCAAGCGGTGCGCCAATCCGGCGAAGAAACGATTCAGTTGGCGGGCCGCCGGCTTCCTCATGTCCCGGACTCATCCAGCGCAGCGTGCCGCGCCGGTCGGTCCGCACCGTGGTGGCCGGCTTCCCTAAATCGTGGGCGAGCACGGCGAACATCAGGTAACGCCGGCGGGGCGCGTCGCTTTGCCGCCACTCCTCGAGGCGGGCGAGCGCGTCGAGACAGTGATTGGTGTGGACGAGCACGTCGCCTTCCGGGTGCCACTCGGGTTCCTGCGGCACACTTGCCAGCACGGCGATCTCCGGAAAATGCGCCAGCCAGCCGGCCTGCTCCAGGACGGCAATGCCCCGCGAGGGCACCGTCGATTTCACCGCCCATTTCTCCCATTCACCCCAGACGCGCTCGACGGGCAGTTCGCGAAACGCTCCGGCGATGCTCCGGCAAAGCGCGGCTGTTTCCGGCGCCAGGGTGAGATCGAAGCGCGCCGCCAATTGCATCGCGCGCAGCACCCGCAGCGGGTCCTCCCCGAACGCCGCGCTGGTGTGCCGCAGCATCCGGGCGCGGAGGTCGGCCTGGCCGCCATGCGGATCGATGACCTCCTTCGTTAACGGATCGTAGGCGATCGCGTTGATCGTGAAGTCGCGCCGGGCCGCCGACTCGGCATCGGAGAGGGTCGGGTCGGGTGCGACGGCGAAGCCACGATGGCCGGCCCCGGTCTTTGATTCGCGCCGCGGCAGGCTGAAATCATACTCCGTTCCGGCGAGGCGCAGTTTGACGATGCCGAAACTGCGGCCAACGAGGTCGGCGTCGCCAAATGGGGCGAGCACGCGCACCAGCGTCTCGTAATCGGCGCCGGCCACCTCGATGTCGAAGTCCTTTGGCTCGAGTCCGAGCAGCCAGTCGCGCACGCAGCCGCCGACAAGCCGCGGCCGACCCACGGCGCGGACGGCGTGCAGGATCGCCAGCAACTCATCGGGCAGACGCATGGCAGAATCAGCTTCCGCTTTCAAGATGGCTTCGACCCGCCGATTGGCGCCAGCCGTGGATTGCGACGAGCCCCCATCCAGCCAGAAAGAGAACCCCACCGACGGGAGTAACCGGCCCGAGCGCATGCGGGGCGCCCAACGCGAGTCCATAAAGCGATCCGGAAAAAAGCACTGTCCCGCCGATCCAGCAAGCCGCCGCAGCCGCGATCAACGGACGAACGCGGCCGGTGGTCCCGGTGTCTCCTCCTGCGGCCAAAGCGAGCAGGGCCACCGCGTGGACAAGATGGTAGAGCACAGCAGTTTGCCATAGGCCAACCGTCTGGCGTTGGAGCAGGGTATCCTTCAGCGCGTGAGCGCCAAATGCCCCGAGGATCACTCCGGTCGCCCCGATCAACCCAGCCAGGAAGAACAGTCTGTTTTGTGACATTTGCAGAGCCGGCTGGTGATGACCGGCTTGGGGTCAACCTCGTTGAAATCGGCCTTTGGTGCAACGCTTGATACAGAGCGGCGGCCGGCCGGTGATTGCGTCCTATCTAAAGGGTTGACACGCCCCCCCGAAAACCTACCTATGGCACCCTTTCTGCACATGAAAACCTTTCTAGCCAAGAAGGGGACGGTTCAACCGAAATGGCATCTGATTGATGCTGATGGTGTCGTGTTGGGTCGCCTCGCCGTGAAAGCTGCCAACCTCCTCCGTGGCCGGCACAAAGCCGCCTACACCGCAAATGTCGACACGGGAGATTTCGTCATCGTCATCAATGCGGCGAAAGTGGCCCTCACAGGCAAGAAAGACCAGCAGAACAGTTACATGTCTTTTTCCGGCTACGTTGGCGGGGAGCTTTATCGCAAGATGTCGGAAATGCGCGAGCGGCGCCCTGAATATATTATTCAGCATGCGGTTAAGGGCATGCTGCCCAAAAACCGCCTCGCTCGCAAGATGCTGACCAAGCTGAAGGTTTTTCCCGGCCCCAGCCACACGCACGAGGCCCAGAGTCCCGTCAAGTTCGCCATCTGACCAACCCATGAGTGCTGAAACCGCCGTTTTTTCCGCCACCGGCCGCCGCAAGACGGCCACTGCCCGCGTGCGCCTCGTCGAGGGCACCGGCAAGCTCGTTGCCAACGGCCGCAACTTCGAGAGCTACTTTTCACACGAGAATTTCGCCAAGCAGGCCTACTCGCCGCTGCTCACCGTTGAGATGCGGGAGAAATTTGACATCACCGTCAACGTCACCGGCGGCGGCATCAGCGGGCAGGCCGGGGCGGTGGCGCACGGCATCGCCCGCGCCTTGCAGAAGTTCAACCCCGAGCTCCGCGCCGCGCTGAAGAAGGCCGGGCATATCACGCGCGACCCCCGCGAAAAGGAACGCAAGAAGGCCGGCCAACCGGGCGCCCGCAAGCGCTTCCAGTTCTCGAAGCGCTGAAACCGGCTTCAACGCCTCTTTCCAGAGCGGAGCGCCTCGCGGCCTCCGCTCTTTTTTATTGTAGCCTGATGCGAACCTGAGGTCTTCTGTTAGCCAAGCCTCCTCCTCCAACATGAATGTCGGTGTCGTCGGTGCGTCCGGTTATTCCGGAGAAACCCTGGTCAAACTCCTGCTGGGCCATCCCTTGGTCACCCTGGGGGCGGTCACGTCGCGCCAGCAGGTGGGCAAGCCGCTGGCGCAGGTGATTCCCGCGTTGCGCGGAGCCGACCGCGGCCTGCGGTTTGTCGACTCCAATGCCGCGGCGCTCGCCGCCAGCGACATCGAGCTGTTCTTCCTGGCGCTGCCCCATGGCGCCGCCGCCACTTTTGCGAAGCCGTTCATCGCGGCCGGCAAGAAAGTCATCGACCTGAGCGCCGACTTCCGGATCGCCGACCTCGCCACGTACACGCGCTATTATGGAGACCATCAGGCGCCGGAGCTGCTGGCCCAGGCGCGCTACGTCCTCCCCGAGCTGGCTCCCGCGGATTGGAAGCGGTTTCCAATCGTGGCGGCGCCCGGCTGCTATCCGACCAGCATCCTGGTGCCCTTGGCGCCCCTGCTGCGCGACGGCGTGGTGACGCGCGAACACATTGTCGCCAACTCCTTCAGCGGCGTCAGCGGCGCCGGCCGGAAGGTCGAGGGCAACTACCTGTTTGTGGAACGCGCGGAGAGCGCCACGGCGTACGGACTGCTCAAACACCGGCACCTGGCGGAAATCGAGGAGCAACTCGCGCTGCACAGCGGGGCGCCGACCGTCATCCAGTTCAATCCGCACCTGGCTCCGATGCGTCGCGGCATCGCCACGACCATCACGGTGCCCGCGGCGCCCGGCGCCAATGTCGACAACCTTTATGCGACCTGGCATAACGCCTACAAGGGCCGGCCGTTCATCCAGCTGCTGCCGAGCGGCGAGACCCCCGACACCGCGTTTGTCACCGGCACCAATCGTGTCGACCTCTCCGCGGTGCACGACGTGCGCACCGGCAATTTCGTGATCACCTCCGCCCTCGACAACCTGCTGAAGGGCGCCGGCGGCCAGGCCGTGCAGATCATGAACCTCTGGTCTGGATTCCCGGAGACGACGGGGTTGGTCTGAGGGGTGGCATGGGTCTCCCCTAGGCTCCGTAGGCCGGGCGAAGGAGGGCCGCCCATGAACCGAAACCCTCACGGCTCAGGAGAGCCGTGCCGCGGCCGCACCGGCCACCACACCGTGAAAACTCTTGCACTCGCGTGGGTTTCAAACTGGGTTCATGCCGCAAAAGTTTCGAGCGGGACGGACCGGTCTCCGCGTCAATTCATCCGGCTCTGTCCCTCGCAACGCAACCGACCGATATCATGATCGAATTCACCAACAGAATCCTCTTCGTCGGCTATGGCGCCGTGGCCGAGTGCACGCTGCCGATCATCTTCAAGCACATCAAGGTGCCGGCGAAGAACGTCACGGTCATGGATTTCGAGGACCGGTCGGCGAAGCTCAGGCCATGGACGTCGAAGGGCGTGCGTTTTGTGCGCGATCGCGTCACCCGGGAGAACCTGGGGCGGCTGCTCGCACAGCACGTCTCTACCGGCGACGTGATCATCGATCTCGCCTGGAACATCGACGCGCTGGAGATCCTCCAGTGGTGCCACGACCACGGCGTGCGCTACATCAACACCTCCACCGAGCTGTGGGACCCGTATGAGGGCCTGCCGGATAACAAGCCGACGACCAAGACGCTTTACTGGCGCCAGATGAACCTGCGCCGCCTGCTCGCGAAGTGGAAGGTCAAGGGCCCGACCGCCGTAATCGAGCACGGCGCCAACCCGGGCCTCATCTCGCATTTCACCAAGCAGGGCCTGATCGACATCGGCCAGAGCCTGCTCGCCGACCGCAAGCTGAAGGGCCGGAAGGCGGAGGAGGTCACCCAGCTCATCGCCGACCGCAAGTTCAACTCCCTGGCGCAGAAGCTCGGGGTCAAGGTCATCCATTGCAGCGAGCGCGACACCCAGATTTCCGACGTGCCGAAGCAGGTCGGCGAGTTCGTCAATACCTGGAGCATCGAGGGCTTCCGCGAGGAGGGCACCACGACGGCCGAGATGGGCTGGGGCACGCACGAGAAGCAGCTGCCGGAGTTCGCCTACCAGCACCAGGAGGGGCCGAAGAACCAGATTTGCCTCGCCCGCATGGGCATCAACACGTGGGTCCGTTCCTGGGTGCCCGACTACACCATCCAGGGCATGGTCGTCCGGCACGGCGAGTCCTTCTCCATCTCCGACAAGCTCACGGTCTGGGAGAATGGCCGGGCCGTCTACCGCCCGACGATGCACTACGCCTACTGCCCGTGCGACAACGCGATCATCTCGCTGCAGGAGCTGCGCGGCTATGACTACAAGCTGCAGGTAAACCAGCGCATCATGAACGACGAGATCACCAGCGGCGCCGACATCCTCGGCGCGCTGCTGATGGGTCACGCCTACAACTCGTGGTGGATCGGCAGCGACCTCAGCATCGGGGAATCCCGCCGTCTGATTCCGCACCAGAATGCCACGACGATGCAGGTCGCCATCTCGGTCGTCGCCGCGACCATGTGGATGATCAAGAATCCCGAATCCGGCGTCCTCGTCCCCGACGACCTGCCGCACGACTACGTTCTCGATATCTCGAAGCCGTATCTGGGCAAGTGGATCTCCAAGTCCTCCGACTGGACCCCGTTGCGCGACTACCAGAACACGTTTGCGGGCTACAACCGGCCCGACCTCGACCTCAAGGATCCGTGGCAGTTCAAGAACTTCCTCATCAAGGACGGAAGGTGACCCGGAACCATTCAGTTGGATTATTTTCGCTGAATGATGTCGGCGATTGCCGACCGGCGGGTAGGGCCGGCGCTGGTCGCCGGGCCGATCCTCGATTGGATGATGGTCCGCCGGCGAGCGGCGACCCTACAGGAGCCCGATCCCCATACCACCAACGCGCGAAAGGAAAATCATGATCTCGCAGACCCGGCTGCAGAAACTGGCGAAGGAGCACGGCACCCCGCTGTTCGTGATCGATCACGACGCGCTCCGGAAGAACTACCGCGAGTTCCGCCGGTACCTCCCGCGCGTGCAGGCCTACTACGCGGTGAAGGCCAATCCCGACCCCGTCATCGTCCGCACGCTCTACCAGGAAGGCGCCAGCTTTGACGTGGCGTCGATGCCGGAGTTCATGATCGTGCATGAGAACATCAAGGACCTGCCGGCCAAGCAGCGGCAGGACTGGATCTGGGACAAGATTATCTACGCCAATCCGACCAAGGCCACGGAGACCCTTGAGCAGCTCAATCAATACAAGCCGCTGGTCACCTTCGACAACCTGGAGGAAATCCGAAAGATCAAGCGGCACGCCCCGAACGCGGGCCTGGCCCTGCGCCTCAAGGTGCCCAACACCGGCGCGATGGTGGAGTTGTCCTCCAAGTTCGGCGCGTCACCCGGCGAGGCGGTGGATCTCATTCTCGAGGCGGACAAGACCGGCCTGGTCGTCGAGGGCATCAGCTTCCACGTGGGTAGCCAGACCACCAACTTCGAGAACTACGTCCAGGCGCTCAGCCTGACTGCGGCAGTGTTCAAGGAGGCGCAGGACCGGGGCTACAGCAAGATGAACCTAGTCGACATCGGCGGGGGTTTTCCCGCGCCGTACGATGCCAGCGTTAGGCCGCTCCGGGAACTGGCCAAGGTGGTCAACACCGAGCTCGACCGGCTTTTCCCGAAGAACATCCAGATTCTCGCCGAGCCCGGCCGCTTCATGGTGGCAAGTGCCGGCCTCGCCGTTTCGAAGATCATCGGCAAGGCCGTCCGCGACGGGAAAACCTGCTACTATATCGACGACGGCGTCTATCACACCTATTCCGGCGTCATCTTCGACCACTGCAAATACCCCATCAAGGCGTTCAAAAAGGGTGCGACGAGCATCTGCTCCGTCTTCGGTCCCACTTGCGACGCGCTTGACGTGGTCTCCATGGCGGAGAACCTGCCGTATCTCGAGCGGGACGATTTTGTTTACAGCGAGAACATCGGTGCCTACAGCCACGCGTCCTCAACCTACTTCAACGGCTTCCCGCCCGCGACGGTCGTGCATGTGAACCAGTAGGTTCGGCTCCGCCGGTATCTTGATGTGAGGAAGTGGCACGGGTCTCCCGACCCGTGGGGAATGGGATCACGGGTCGGGAGACCCGTGCCACGAAACCGACGATGGATGGTCGCAGGGACGCAATCTCGTTGCGGCCGCCGCTCATTTCTCCGCGGCGATGCCCCGGCCGGTGGCGGCCCAATAGATTCCGCCATAGAGGTGGTCGAGATAGGTCTGGTCGCGGTACAGCTCGGGCATGTGGCCGAGCGCAGTCACGAAACTGCGGCCGCCCTCGAAGACGTGATACCAGGCGATCGGGTGAAACGCGCCCATGCCATCGGCGTGCTGCCCTTCCCAGATCTTGCGGGGATCGTACGTGGACTCGTCCACCGTCATGACCACATGGAGATCGGGGACCAGCGGGGCGTCGAATTCATACCATTCGTCGGTCCAGATCCAACGGTCAGGCAGGGGCATCGTTGCGGGAAAATTCCGATCGGTGATGTGCAGCACGGCCGTCTGAACGTAAGGATGGATTCGAAACGAGCGTCCGACGAGTTGCTCATACCAAGGCCACTCCCGCTTGGTGGCGATTCCCATGTGCACCCCCACGAAGCCGCCACCGGCATGGATGTAGTCCTGGAAACGCTGCCGGCATGCCTCGTTCAGCTCCTCGCTGGGCGTGTTCAGGAAGACGATGGCGGCATACTTCTTCAAATCGCCGTCGAGCACCGCCGCGTCGGTCGACCAGGTCAGGCCAAACTGGTGATGCAACGCCATCTTCTCGAAGGACTCCCTGGCGACGGGAATGCAGTCGCGATGGTATTTTTCCGGGACCGCCACCACGAGCACCTCGAACTGGGTTTGCGCGCGGGCGGGCCGGACCAGGAAGGCGGAGGCGGCCAGGAGGGGAAGGACAAAGGATCTCATCGGCCGGGAGTCTAACGCAGATTCGTTCACGCAGCCAAGCTCGCGAGAGATTGAACAAGACGCCGCGGTCCGGCCATTCCAACGGCGGTGCCGCTGGTCCGGTGAGTGATTGACCGCGCCGGTATCCAGGCGGGTCAGGATTGCGCCAGCACCCAGCGTACGTGAGCCCGCAGCTGTTCGCGGCTGTGAAACGCCAGTCCGAAATCGCGCTCGATGGCCGACAGGTCGTACAGCAGCGGCGGGCCATAGCCGCGGTCCTCAAACTCGATCGGCACATCGCGGGCGTGCTCGGCCATCGCCATCCGAGCGATGTCCGCCCAGGAACACCAATCCTCCGCCAGTGCAAAATGCGTGGAAAAACCAGCGTCGTGCGTGAGCAGCGCCTCGTAGACTCTCGCCAGGTTGCCGGCATGAAGGAACTGGGTTCCGTCGTTCTGGATGAGGCGCACGGGCCGGGCATCGCGGACCGCCCGGCAGATGTTCCGAAACCGCTGGTCGGAATAAACGCTGGCGCCCTCGACCACCGGCTCGCCGAAAATGTAACCCGGCCGGATCACGTGAACCGGCACCTTGGTGGTGCGGGCGAACGCGCGGGCAAACATCTCGGTCGACGCCTTCGTCGCACCGTAATAGTCGGTCGGCCGCAGCTGGCCGTCCTCCCGATCATCGCCGCGCTGATCACCCACCGCCGCCGTGGAACTAGTGTAGATGATCTTGCGAACGCCGGCGGCGTGCGCCGCTTCGAACAGGCCGACCGAGGCCGCGGTGTCGGCCTGCAGCATGAGCAGGCCGCCTTCCCCCCAGCCCAGCGCCACGTGCACGAGAACATCCGCGCCGGCGAGCGCCGGGCCCCAGCTCGTCGGATCGCCGAGTTCCAGCCGCGCCAGGGTGAGGCCCGGCACCGCAGCGAGTGCGGGCACTTTCCGCGGGTTCCGTCCCGTGGCCACGACCTGGTGGCCCGCGCGGGCCAGCCGCACCGCGACATGACTGCCGATGAATCCGGTCGCTCCTGTAATGACGATTCTCATAAACGCACGGAAATCCCTAGCTGCGGTAGTCCGCGTTCTCGCTCACATACTCGTGCGTGAGGTCGCCGCCGAGCACGGTGGCGCTCGCGCCGCCGAGACCGAGATCGACCTCGATCTCCACGCAGCGCTCGTGGGCGGGAAAATCGACCGGTGGGGAGAACACACCTTTCTTGGGCGGCCGGCTCGCATAGAGCTCCGCTTGCTTGAGGTGGGCGCCTAGTTTCGCCTCTTTCACCGGATCAAGCTGCAAGGCGCCGTGGGCAAAAATCTCGATGCCGCCGATGCGGGCCCGGAGCTGCGCCAGGTCGAGTCCGGGTTCGTTCGCGCCCACGTGGCGGCCGATGGCCTGGATGAGCCGGCCGACATTGGGATCGTTACCCGCCACCGCGCATTTGAAGAGCGGGGCGTTCACAATCGCCTTGCCCAGTGAGCGGGCCAGCCCGGGCGCGGGCGCGCCGGTCACCAGCACGCGCACGACGTGATGCACGCCTTCGCCGTTGCGGACGACATCCTCAGCCAGATCGCGGCACACGGTGGTCAGCGCGGCTTCAACGGCCGCGAGATCCGGGCAGGCCACCCGGCCCGACGAAACCGCCACCACGGTGTCGGACGTGCTGGTGTCGCTGTCGACGGAAATGCAATTGAAGGAGAGGTCGACCGCCCGGGCGAGCATGGCGCGCAAAGCGTCGCGCGGCACCGCCAGGTCGGTGAGGATGTACACCAGCATGGTGGCGAGGTTGGGCTCGATCATGCCCGCTCCCTTGGCGATGCCGACCACGCACCCGCCGGCAAGCGCGACGCTGCGGATTTTCGGAAAAAGATCCGTGGTCACGATCCCTTCGGCGGCCGGCAGGATCGACTCATTCCGCAGGGCCGCCACCGCCCGGGGAAGCGCGGCCAGGATCTCGTCGGCCGGAAGCTGCCAGCCGATCACGCCGGTCGAACTCGGCAGGATTTCCCGCGGGCGCTGGCCCAGCAGGCGCGCCGTCTCCGCGCACACGCGCTCCGCGGCCTCCACGCCGCCGGGCGCGCAGACGTTAGAGATCTTATTGTTCACCAGGATCGCGCCCAGCGCCGGCTCGGCCAGGCGCCGGCGACCGATCACAATCGGTGCGCCGGGAAAGGCGTTGCGGGTGAACACCGCCGCGAAATCCGGCGTGGGCCGGTCGAGCACGATCAGCGTCAGCGTCATCTCCGCGGGCTTGGGCACTTCGCGCGGGGTGAACGCGAAGCGGGTGGTGCCCACCCGGAAACCGGCGGGCAACCGGGCCTGCGTGGCCAGCCAGGCACGGTGGACGGAGCGCGAAGTAAAAGCGTTGGCGGAACTGGGCACGCTTTGACAAGTGGGGCGGAGTGGCGCCGGTGTGAAGCTGAAACTGACAGACCGAGGCGTCCCTGCCCCAGATCGCAGGCGAACTCGTGAATGCTAGGGCGTGTTGTCAGACCGCCAGTCATCGCGAGGCGCGCCCGGCGCGCCGTGGCGATCTAGCTGGATTGCATCGTCGTCCCGCAGCGCGGAACTCCTCGCAATGACAATTTGCAGACACGCCTGAGGCTGGTTTCCAAAGCCGCAGGGCTTCGATGGCGCAACAATCGTGCGGATTCCCGAAGTTTTTTATGGAAATGCGCCCCGCACCTGTTGTATGCACATCACACCAACAAGCACTCGTGAGCGTCACTGCAAACTCCGTCCCGCGTTTTTCCGCGACCAACCCCGTCGCTGGCCGCCTGGCGTCTTAATTGTCGATGGACCTTGCTGAAATCACCGCCAAGGCGCGGGTGCTGCTGGAAGCGCTGCCCTATATCCAGGATTTTCACGGCTCGATCTTCGTCGTGAAATATGGCGGAAGCTTCATGGACGATCCCGATCCGGCTGTCCGCGCGCGGGTGGCCTACGACATCGCCTTCTTCGCCGCCGTCGGCATCAATGTCGTCGTGGTGCACGGCGGGGGCAAGGCCATCACGCGGGCGATGGAGGCCGCGGGCTTGAACCCGACTTTCGTCAACGGACTGCGGGTCACCGACGAGGCCACGATTGCCGTCGTCAAACGGACGCTCAATGAGGTGGTGAACAAGGACGTTTGCGACGCGATCGCTACTGCCAAGGCCCGGCCCAAGGGCCTGCCGGGCGACACGGTGCTCGTCTGCCAGAAGCTCGCCACCGATGACGATGGCAACCTTGTCGACCTCGGGTATGTGGGAGAAATCACCGAGGTGAAGGTGAAGCTGATCAAAAAGGAGATCGCCGACGGTTTTGTCCCAGTGATCTCCCCGGTCGCCGAGGACGTCGATGGCAAGGCCTACAACGTGAACGCCGATCTGGTCGCCGGGCGGGTGGCGAGCGCGCTGCGCGCTCGCCGGCTGGTCTACATGAGCGACGTGCCCGGCCTGCTCGCCAATCCCGCCGATCCGGGCTCGCTCATCTCCACCCTCAAGATCAGCCAGGCCGACGACCTGAAGAAGAAAGGCGTCATCGACAAGGGCATGCGCCCGAAGGTCGCCAGCGCCATGCAGGCGCTGCAGGAAGGCGTGCAGCGCGTGCATTTCATTGATGGCCGCCTGCCGCACAGTCTGCTGCTCGAGGTCTTCACCGACGAAGGCATCGGCACGGAAATCGTCAACGGCTAGCCGCGCGTCGTCCTTCGACCTTCGCGCGGCTTACCCAGATGGCGGCGCCATCTGGCCGGGAAAAACCCGCCGGAGCAAGGCATCAGGCACCGACCGAGCGGCTGATCGCCGGACCCCTCCGCAAATCGGAAATCGGAAACCAAAAATCGGAAATCCCATGCAACCCACCATTACCCGCACGAGCACAGCCGAAGTCTACGACGCCTACGTGGTCAAGAACTACGCGCGCCCCGCCCTCACGCTGGTACGCGGCCGCGGCTGTTCCGTCTGGGATGACCAGGGCCGCGAATACCTCGATTTCACCTCGGGCATCGCCGTCAGCGCGCTGGGCCACTGCCATCCGGCCTGGGTGGAGGCGGTGCGGCGCCAGGCGGGTGAACTCGTCCACGTGAGCAATCTCTTCCGCAATCCGCTGCAGGGGGAGCTGGCGCGGCAGCTCGTGCTACGGGCCGGCCCGGGCCGGGCGTTCTTCTGCAACAGCGGGGCGGAGGCCAACGAGGCGCTCCTGAAACTCGCGCGGCTGCACGGAATGAGGAAATCCGGCGAGGAGGGCCGCTGCTTCAAGGTCATCTGCGCCCAGCACGCGTTCCATGGCCGGACGTTTGGCGGCATGAGCGCGACGCCGCAGGAGAAGATCCAGAAGGGCTTCCGCCCGCTGGTGCCCGGATTCGCCTTCGGCGAGCTCAACAATCTCGCGAGCTTCGCCGACCTCATCGACGACCAGACCTGCGCGATCTTCGTCGAGACCATCCAGGGGGAGAGCGGCATCAAGCCCTGCACCGACGAGTTCCTGCTCGGCCTGCGCCACCTCTGCGACCGGCACAAGCTGCTGCTGCTGGTTGACGAGGTGCAATGCGGCATCGGCCGCACCGGCCGGTTCTTTGCCTTCGAGCATGCGCGCATCCTGCCGGATGCGATTGGCATGGCGAAAGGCCTCGGCGGCGGTTTTCCGATCGGCGCGGTGTGGATCCGCGAAAATGCGGCCGAGTATTTCCAGCCGGGTTCCCACGGCACCACGTTCGGCGGCACGCCCCTGGCTTGCGCGGCGGCGCTGGCCGTGCTGCACGTGATCGATCAGGAGAGACTCCTGGAGAAGGTGACCGCCAACAGCGGTCCATGGCTGGAGGAGTTGCGGAAGCTCGCAACTGATTTTCCGAGGCATCTCGTTGGAGTGCACGGCAAGGGGTACATGATCGGCCTGCAGATGGCCGGCGACCCGGCGCCCTACCAGCTGGCCATGCGGGAAGCGGGCCTGCTCGCACCCACCTCCGGAGGGCAGGGCATCCGCCTGCTGCCGCCGCTCGTTGCCACGGGGGCCGAACTCGGCCGCTCGGTGGAAATCATCCGCGGAGTGCTCCAGGCGAGAAGCTGACGGGGGCGGGGACAGAGCCCGGCGTGGCGACTCAGCGGCTCCGTCCGCCCGGCCTAGCCGGGTGGACCAGTGGCCGGTCCGGTCGAAATTTAGTCTGGCAGCACCCGGCCCGCTGGCGTAGAAACGACCCTTTTCCTCCATGAAGCATTTCCTCAAGGAGACCGACTTCACGCCGCAAGAGGCGGCGGAGGTTTTCACGCTGGCCCGGGAACTCAAGCGGAAGCGCGGCCGGAACCGGCCGGTGCTGTCCCAACAGACCTGGGCGCTGATTTTTTCCAAAGCCAGCACGCGAACCCGCGTCTCTTTCGAGGTGGGCATCCATGAACTCGGCGGGCACGTGCTGTTTCTGAACAAGAACGACATCCACCTCGGCCGCGGCGAATCGATCGCCGACACGGCCCGCGTGCTCTCCCGTTTCGTGCACGGTCTGGTGGTGCGCACCTACGCGCAGAGCGACGTCGAGGAGCTCGCCCGGCATGGCAGCATTCCGGTGATCAACGGCCTGACCGACCTCCTGCATCCCTGCCAGATCTACACCGACGCCTTCACGGCGGCGGAGCGCTGGGCCGGCCCGAAGGGCGACATGCTCGCAGCGCTCCGCGGGCGCAAGATCGCGTTTCTTGGCGACACCCGTTTCAACACGGCCAACTCCTGGGTGCTCGGTGCGGCGGTCTTCGGCATGAAGGTCGCCCTCGCCGGACCCAAGGGCTACGAACCCGGCCCGCAGATCAAGGCGCTCCTGAAGAAGGAAGGACTCGCCAGCGGCTATCGCTTTACGACGGACCCCTTTGAAGCCGTGGCGGACGCCGACATCGTTTACACTGATGTCTGGACCAGCATGGGCCTGGAAGAGGAAGCCCGGCGGCGGATCCGGCAAATGCGGCCGTATGCAGTGACGGCAAAACTGTTTTCCGCCGCCAAGCCGGACGCGTTATTCATGCATTGCCTGCCGGCCCACCCGGGTGAGGAGGTCCAGCAAGACGTGCTCGACAATCCGCGCTCGATCATTTTCGACCAGGCGGAGAATCGGCTCCATGTGCAGAAAGCGATTCTGGCCATGCTCGGGCGAGGGTCGCGGACGTAGGCGATCCGATTGAGTTCGTGGCCGTGCCGGGCCCTATTTCTGCAGGATGAAGGTAAAGCGGTCGGCGCCCTTGATGAAATTGCCGGTCGTGAGGTTCCCGTCGTCCATCTTCTTGTCGACCTCAAGCATCTGGTCGTCTGTGACCGTAATCCCCATGATGGAGATACCCGCAATGAAGCCATTGGCTCTTGGGTGGTTGTAATCCCATTTCCAATTTCCCCCAAGCGAAGTGGCCGCGATCCAATGGGAATCCTGGAGTTCGCCGGAAATGCCGGTGGGCACCACGCCAGCGTCGGCGGTCGGCGGCCATTTGCCGTACTTCATCGCATAGGTTTCGTAGGCTTGGGAGAACGTGCGCAGATCGCTAATGAAACGGGCGTTCGTGGAACTCCGGTGAATATGCTGGTAGATCGGAACGGCGAGGGCGGCGAGGATCCCAATGATCAGGACAACAACCATGATCTCCATGAGAGTGAACCCCTGGTTGGAAACCGCGCGAAGTGAACAGCAGCGACGCATTATGAAGACAGAGGGAAGAGCATTGTGAACGATGTGTTAAACGCAATCAATTTACGATAGCGCCGATCTCAGCAGCTCTTCCCTGCAGCGCAAGTCCGTGAACTGTCCTGCTATTCTGTCGCGGACTGCGGACCATCAATGTTTAACAGGATTAGAAAAGGCGAATTGAAAATAGGAGGAATCACTGTGCAGCTGGCTGTCGGTATTATAAAAACCGACCATTCGATGGTTTGACCCTGTTATAGGGAGAGACGGCGGACAGCAAGCTCTCGGCTTTCGGTCAGTAATAAGTTGCTACCGTCGATTCCCAACCGCGGCTTGGGAAGATGGCTCAAATCCTTCCGGTTGCCAGCCTGGGAGCGGCGTGTTTTTCCTTTGCCCGCACGTTGCTTTGTCCAACACTCGGCCACTCATGAAAATCGTCCTTGCATACTCCGGGGGGCTCGACACCTCGGTCATCGTCAAGTGGCTCGGGGAGACCTATGACGCGACGATCATCACGTTTGCCGCGGATATCGGACAGGAGGAGGAACTGCGCGGCCTGTCGCAGAAAGCCCGGAAGACCGGAGCCGCCCGGCATTACACGCTCGACCTGGTCGAGGAATTCGCCCGCGACTTCATTTATCCGATGCTCCGCGCCAATGCAGTCTACGAGGGCCAGTATTACCTCGGCACCTCCATCGCCCGCCCGCTGATTGCGAAGGCCCAGATCGGGATCGCCCGGCAGGAGAAAGCCGACACGGTGGCGCATGGCGCTACCGGAAAGGGAAACGACCAGTGCCGCTTTGAGTTCACCTACATGGCCCTGGCGCCCGAGCTCGCCATCATCTCTCCGTGGAAGGTCGACGCCTTCCGCGCGAAATTTCCCGGTCGGGCCGAGATGATCGCCTATTGCCGGAAGCACCGGATTCCCGTCGAGGCTTCGTTGAAGAAGCCCTATTCGATGGACCGCAACCTGCTGCACATCTCCTACGAGGCGGGCATCCTCGAGGACCCGTGGTTCGATCCGACCACCAGGGCCAACAAGGACATGTTCAAGCTTTCGGTTTCGCCGGAGGACGCCCCCGACCGCCCCGAGTATGTTGAACTCGATTTTCTGAAAGGCGACTGCGTGGCGGTCAACGGCCGGAAGCTGACCCCCGCCGGGGTGCTCAAGGCGCTCAACACCCTGGGTGGCAGGCACGGCATCGGCCGCGTCGATCTGGTGGAAAACCGGTTTGTCGGCATGAAATCGCGGGGGGTGTATGAGACACCCGGCGGCACTATCCTCGTGCATGCGCACCGGCAGATCGAGTCGCTCACGCTGGACCGCGAAGTCATGCACCTGCGGGACTCGCTCGTCCCGAAATATGCCGAGCTGGTGTATTATGGCTTCTGGTTCGCGCCGGAGCGGGAATGCCTGCAGGCCTTCGTGGATGAGAGCCAGCGGTTCGTCACCGGCATGGTGCGGCTCAAGCTCTACAAGGGCAACGTCATCACCTGTGGCCGCAAGTCGAAGTACTCGCTCTACGATCCGCAGATCGCCTCGATGGAGGGCGTCCGGAGCAGCTACAACCAGAACGACGCCGCGGGCTTCATCCGGATCAATGGTCTGCGTCTCCGGGCGCGACTCGCCGCGCAGGGCGGTCCGAAGATCTGAAGCGGCGGCCCCGGTTCTCCGCCCAAGCCTCCCATGGACAAGGTGCGCATCGGCATCGCCGGTCTTGGCAACATGGGGGCGACGCACGCGAACTGCATTCTGGCGGGGAAGATCAGCCGGCTGGAGCTCGCGGCCGTCTGCGATGTCGAACCGGCCCGGGTGGCGCGCTATCCCCAAACCAAGGGTTTCCCGTCCGCCGAGGCGATGATCGCTTCCGGGACAATCGACGCCGTCCTCATCGCCACCCCGCATTATTACCATACCTCCATCGGCATCAGCGTACTCCAGGCCGGTCTCCATGTGCTCGTCGAGAAACCCATTTCCGTCCACAAAGCCGATTGCGAGCGGCTCATCGCGGCCCACCGGGACCCGCGACAGATCTTCGCGGCGATGTTCAATCAGCGCACCGACCCGTATCATCTCCAGCTCCGCCACCTCGTTCGGAGCGGGGAGTTCGGCGAGATCCGCCGGATCAACTGGATCATCACCGATTGGTTTCGCACTGGGGCCTATTATGCCTCCGGCGGGTGGCGCGCCACCTGGGCGGGGGAGGGCGGCGGGGTGCTCCTCAACCAGTGCCCGCACAATCTCGACCTCATCCAATGGATTTTCGGCCTGCCGGTGCGCGTACGGGCCTTTTGCCGCTGCGGCCGATATCACGACATCGAAGTGGAGGACGATGTCACCGCCTGCCTGGAGTTCGCCAACGGCGCGACCGGCGTCTTCATCACTTCGACCGGCGAATCGCCGGGCACCAACCGTCTCGAGATCACCGCGGAGGGCGGCCGCGTGGTGTACGAGGACGATCAGATCCGGTGCCTGCGCAACACGGTGCCGATGTCCGAGTTCGGCCGGACCTCCCCGGAGGCGTTCGCGCGGCCGGAAACGGTTCCCGGGGTGATCACGGCCCCCGGCCACGGCGGGCAGCACCAGGAGATTCTGCAAAACTTCACCGACGCCATCCTCGACGGGGCGCCCCTGATCGCGCCCGCGGCCGAGGGCATCCACTCGGTTGAGCTGGCCAACGCCATGCTGCTGTCGGGGTGGATCGGCCAGACCGTTGAATTGCCGCTCGATGCTGCGCACTACGAGCGCCGGCTTCAGCAACGCATCCGGGAATCCAGATTCAAGAAAAAGGCCGCGGTGTCCGTGGCCGCCACGGATTTTGCAAAATCATTCGGCCGGTAGGTTTCCCGCGGCACCGACGCCGCGCCGCACCCCCATCACCCGCCCCACTTCCCGACCAAGCTAAAGCAAGCCTCGAGGTTTCAGACCCAACGCCAATGAAACTCACCCAAGTTGCCGCCCAGCTCTATACCGTCCGCGAATTTTGCCAGACCGCCCCCGACCTGGCCGCCACCGCCAGAAAAATCCGTGCGGCCGGCTACCCAGCCGTCCAGCTCAGCGGACTCGGCCCCATTCCGGCGGACGAAGTGGCGAGGATTATGGCGGGCGAAGGCCTGACAATCTGCGCCACGCACGAACCATCCGGGATAATTCTCGACCGGCCGGAGCAGGCCATCGAGAACCTGCGGGTTCTCGGCTGCACGCTGACCGCCTATCCTTATCCGCAGGGCATCGATTTTGGCGATGCGGACAGCATCAAGACGCTGGTCCGCAAGCTCGACGCGGCCGGCGCCAAGTTCCGGGCGGCCGGCCTCACCCTCGGCTACCACAACCATGAGATGGAATTCCTGAAGTTCGAGGGCGCCCCCATCCTCGAGTACATCTACGCCCGGGCCGATCCCCGGAACCTCGTGGCCGAGCTCGACACCTACTGGGTCCATTTTGGCGGCGGTGACTGCGTGGACTGGTGCCGCAAGCTCGCGGGACGCCTGCCGTTCATCCACCTCAAGGACTACGTGATCACGAAGGCCCACACGCCCGTCTTTGGCGAGATCGGCGCGGGCACGCTGCCGTTCGCCCGCATTATCGCGGAGGCGGAGCGATCCGGATGCCGGTGGTTTATCGTTGAGCAGGACACCTGTCCGCGCGACCCTTTCGACTCGCTTAAAATCAGCCTCGATTACCTCAAAGCCAACCTCGTCTCCTAGACGCGCCCTGACCATGCCGGCCTCCCCGACGTTCCTCCACGACGATTTCCTGCTGACGACCCGCTGGGCGCGCACACTCTATTTTGAACATGCGGTCTCCCAGCCCATCTTCGATTACCACTGCCACCTGCCGCCCGAGGACATTGCCGCGAACCGCCGCTTCGAGAATCTCACCCGAATCTGGCTGGCCGGCGACCACTACAAGTGGCGCGCCATGCGGGCCAACGGCGTTCCGGAGGATCTGATCACTGGCAACGCTTCGGGCGACTACGACAAGTTTCTCGCCTACGCGAAGACCGTGCCCCAGACGCTGCGCAACCCCCTGTATCACTGGTCGCACCTCGAGTTGCGCCGCTATTTCGGCATCAAGTTGCTGATCAACGAGGCGAACGCCGCGAAAATCTGGAAGCAGGCGAACGCGAAGCTGGCCACGCCCGCGCTCTCCGTGCACGGCATCCTCGCGAAGTTCAAGGTTGCCGTCGTCTGCACCACCGACGATCCGGTGGACGATCTCGCGCACCATCAGTCGATTAAGAAGTCCAAGCTCGCCACCCGCGTCTATCCGGCCTTCCGGCCCGACAAGGCGCTCGGCGTCGGTCAGCCCGCCGCCTTCAATCCGTGGTGCGATCAGCTCGGGGCTCGCGCCAACCTTGAGGTGCAGAATCTCTCCGGCTTTCTCGCCGCGCTCAAGCAGCGCCACGACTTCTTTCACGCCCTCGGCAGCCGACTGTCCGACCACGGCATGGAGTACGTCCCCGCCGAGGACTGCACCGAGCGGGAGGCCGCCGCGATCTTCACCCAGGCGCGCGCCGGAACGGCGGCGACCCCCGAGCAATGGGCGAAATTCGCCTCGTTCATGATGCTCTTCTTCGGCCGCCTCGACGCGGATCGCGGCTGGACGAAACAGCTTCACCTCGGGGCGCTGCGTAACAACAACAGCCGCCTGATGAAACGCCTCGGCGCCGACTCCGGCGTCGACTCCATCGGGGATTTTCCCCAGGCCCGCTCGCTCTCGCGGTACCTCGACCGGCTCGATGTCGAGAACAAGCTGCCGAAGATCGTCATCTACAATGTCAACCCCGCCGACAACTATGTCTTCGGCTCGATGATCGGCAACTTCCAGGACGGCACCGTCCCCGGCAAGATCCAGTTTGGCAGCGGCTGGTGGTTCCTCGACCAGCGCGAGGGCATGGAATGGCAGATCAATACGCTGTCCAACCTCGGCCTGCTCGGCCGCTTTGTGGGCATGCTGACCGACTCCCGCAGTTTCCTCAGCTATGTGCGCCACGAGTATTTCCGCCGCCTGCTTTGCGCAATGCTGGGCGCCGACATCGAGGCCGGGTTGATCCCGGCCGACGGCAAGGCCGTGGGCGAACTCGTGGAGAACATCTGCTACCGGAACGCCGCCCGCTACTTCGGCCTCGCGACGGGAAAAATCTGACGACCTGGGCCGGTGGAGCGGAGGCTGGGCCGAATCACTCCGTGCCGGCCACCGGGCTCCGCCGTTCAAGCAGCACGGTGTCGCGCCAGCGGCCGGCGAGCGCCCCATGGTTCATGCGGCCGATGCGCTCGCGGGTGCCAACGACCCGAAAGCCATGCTTCGCTTGCAGGGCGATGCTGGCCTCGTTTTCCGGAAAGGTCGACGATTGCAGCGTCCAAATGCCGCCGGCGTCGGCCGTGCGGATCAGCTCACGGAGCAACGCGTCGCCCACGCCGAGGCCGCGATGGGCCGCGGCCACATAGACACTGACCTCGGCCACCCCGTTGTAGACTGGCCGCGCCGAGACCGTCGAGAGCACCGCCCAGCCGATGGCCTGACCGGTGCCGTTGCGTGCGACGAGACCGTACGCCGGCAGTTTGCTCTTGATGAAGTCATCCCAGGTGGCGGGCGGCGCACTCTCGAAGGTCGCTTGACCAGTTTCGATGCCTTCCTGATAAATACGCCGCACCGCCGGCCAGTCGTCCGGGGTCATGGGATCAAAACGAAGCAGGGCCATGGGTCGCCATGCAAGGCAGGTTGGATCACCGAGGCAAATCCGTTGGATCGAAACGCGGCGGCCGGCCCGTAGAACCGGCGGTCGGTTCAGAACAACGACTTGGCGGCGGTGCCCAAGGCAGTGATCGGGCCCTGGTCGCTCAGACCATCGACGGCGCGGTCCAGTTTGCGCATGGTGGTTTGCGTTTCGCGCAGAAGAGAATCGTCGCTGATCAGCTTGCCCAAGGTTCCCTGGCCGTTGTTGAGCTTGTCGGAAACTTCCTTAAGGTTCTTCACGGCAAGCTTGATCTCATTGCCCGCCTGCTCGTCGTAGACCAGCGTGCCGAGGGCGCCCTTGCCGGCCTTCACCTGGTCAAAGATCCCCTGGGCATTGGCCACGAACGCGCGCGCGTCGGTGGCGGCGCCCTTGATTTCGCTGACTGAGGCGAGCAGCTCATCGTGCATTTTGGAGTCGTTCAGCAGGCGGCCGATCGTTCCGTCGCCTCGGCTGATCTTGGCGGTGATCTCCTGCAGATTGGCGACCGTTGCCGTGAGCTTCGGGCCGTTGTCGGTGACGAGCTTGTCGATCCTGGTGAAGAGACTGCCGCTTTGGCCGCCGGCGCCGAGACTTTTGCCGATCTCGGTGGCGACCTGCTCCAGGCGGTCGCCGAGGGAGCCAAGTTTGGCAATGACCTCATTCATATCGACCGTGTTCCTAGTCTGAATCGCCGCGCCGGGTTCAAGCTGGGGACCGTTGGAGGACCCGACGGTGACCTCGAGGTGATTGGTGCCGAGCAGGCTAGACTGGGCCACCATCGCAAAGGCGTCGCTTGCAATCCTGACGTCGGGATCAATCCTGAGCACGGCCTCCGCCTGGCGGCCGGTGAGGCGGGTCAGGGTGACCGTCCCGACTCTCACGCCGGCGATCAGAACGTCATCGCCCTTGGAGAGCCCCTTCAGGTTGTCGAAGCGGGCCGTGAGCGTATAGCCCTTCGACTTGAAAAGCCGGCCGCTGCCGCTGAGCGACTCGAAGGTCACCCAAAGGAGGGCAAGGCCCAGCAGGAAGAAAAGGCCGACGCGGATGTTCTGCATGCGGTTATTCATAGTCGTTCTCCAGTTGTTTGAAACGGGGATTCTTAAGGTCGATGGTGGGACTAAGGAAGTTGGCGATGGCGGGATCGGCCGGTGATTTGAAGTCGGCGGCGGTGCCGACGGCCCGAATCCGGCCGTCCATGAGGATCGCCATGTGATCGGCAATCGCGATAGCCAGATCGCGGTCGTGCGAAACCACGATCGTGGTGACAGCGGTCTGCTCGCGCAACGTGGCGATGATCTCCGTGATCGTGGCCGACATCACCGGGTCAAGCTCGGACGTCGGTTCGTCGTAGAGCAACAACTGGGGTTCCATGACAAGGGCGCGGGCAATGGCCACCCGCTTCTTCATCCCGCCGGACAGTTCACCGGGGTACTGCCCGGCGGACTTTTCCAGGGATAGGATCTGCAGCGCATGCATGACGCGCTCCCGGATGCCGGCTTCACTGCAGAGCCGGTGCTCGCGCGGGTAGAGCGCAAGGTTGTCATAGACCGTCATGGAATTAAACAACGCACCAGCTTGGAAGACCAGCGCGAGATGCACCTTGTCGCGGGTCGCGGGATCGGAGGCGTCGAACTCGCCAATGAAGACGCGGCCGCTCGTGGGCTGCTCGAGACCGGCGATGTGCTTCAGCAGAACGCTCTTGCCCGAGCCACTGGGGCCCATGATGACAAAAATCTCACCCGGTTTCACTTCCAGACTGACATTCTTAAGCACGGGCACACCGTCGAAACTCTTGCTGAGCTTTTCGATCGTGACCCCGAAGGTCTTACCGGAGGCGGGCGTGGCGGAGGAGTCGGCCATGGCGGGTTAAATAAGGATTTTGGTGACGAAGTAATCGAGCACCAGAATGAGGATAAGGGAGACCACCACGGCCTTGGTGACCGCAGAGCCAATTTCGCGCGGGCCGCCGCGGGTGTTGAGTCCGATGCTGCAGCAGACGAGCACGACGGCGGAGCCGAATACCTCCGCCTTGGCCAGGCCGTGCCAGACATCCGACATCTGCATGTAGCGCTTGAGGGCGGCGAAATAGGCTTCCGGCTCGACGGAGATGGCGGCGGTATACTTGCAGACCAGCGCGCCGCCATACCAGCCGCAGAGGTCGCCGATAATCGTGAGCACCGGCATCATAACCGCCACCGCGGCCATCCGCGGCATCACCAGCATGCGCTCCGGCGGGATGTTCATCGTGACGAGAGCGTCAACCTCCTGGTACACTTTCATCGAAGCCAGCTCCGCGGTGATGGCGGAGCCGACGCGGCCCGTCACGAGGATCGCCACCATCACGGGGGCGAGTTCACGCACCATGGTAAGGCCGACCAGCGTGCCAATGAACTGCTTCGCGCCAAATGTCTCCGACATGCTGTAGCCGGTTTCCAGCGCGAGCACGCTGCCGATGAAGAAGCAGAGAATGGTGACGATCGGCATGGTGGTGTACCCGATCAGGTAGCACTGCTCGACGAAGCGCGGGAACTGGCGCGGCAGCGTGTTGATGTATCGGATGGCCCGAGCGCCCATCACCAGGGTGCTGCCAATGTTTTCAAGAATGCCGTAGAGTTGTTTCATGGCGAGGTGGCCGGTGGAGCCCTATAATCCGGTTTGGATGAAAAATCGAACAGGAACAGCCTCCAATGGTCTTTCTCCGGGCTGCGTTTCAGGCCGATCAGGCCGCAGCCGAGCGCGATGCGCCGGCGAACGGGGCTGGTCTCGACGCTCAGGATTGGACCAAGGTGAAACTCACGCCGGGCCGGCGAACGCCGCCAGGTGATGGCGTCCCAGAGGAACGAGCCGCGCGTATCTCCCGGAGCGAACCGTTCGTACCGATAGAGGGCGAAAAGCGGCGAGTAGGCGAGACGCATGGGCTCGCTGTCCTGAAAGAAAACCTCCAACGGACTCAATATCTGGAGCTGGCGGTGCCCCGCGCCGTTGTCCCAATAGCTGAGCAGCGGCCAGACGTGCGTTTTCTGGGCGGAGGGGAGTGACGGATGCGCGGCGCTGTGCTCCCGAAGGGACCAGTAGAGGAAGAAAACGAACTGCGTCTTGGTCTGCGCGATTCCCTGGTCTTCCCATTTCTCCTGGCGAAACACTGGCCAGAGCACCCAGCGCTTGTCATAGCCCTTGCTGAGCGAATGGGTGTAGAATGGCGCCCAGCGGTTCACGCGGTGGTTATTCTCACCGTGGCCCTGCACGAAGAGCGGCCAGAACCAGCGGGTCTCATCGTAGCGGTCCGGCGCTGTCCGGTGCAGATAGCCGAAAAACGGCCACACGTAAGTTTCACTCTTGGAATCGGCCGTCTCGTCGCGGGCATAGAAGGGCAGCACGCCAAGCTGCACGCCGGGCTTGGGCTGCCCGAGGTCCGCCTCATTCTTATAGATCAGCGGCCAAAGGAAGAAACGTTCCCGGTAGACCCCCGACTTGGCGCGCCACCCGAAAAGTGGCCACAGCGTGAAGCCGTGATTTCCATCGCCGTGGAGGATCTTGATGATGGGCCAGGGCACGGCGGTGGTGACGGCTCCGTTGTGCTCGAACCGACTATAGAGGGGGAAGAGCGTCCAGGAGATCCGGTCGTAGCCGAGGCGGTTGAGGATCGTGCCGTGGATCGGGAAGAAGGCGTGATAGGAAGTGGCGGGATCGCCGGTGTCGCGGGAGAAATAGAGCGGCCACACGTCGAAGGTGCGGTCGCCCGGGGCACCCGGCTTATTCGGTCGCTCGACGTTGATGAGGTTGAGCAGACTCCACCGGCTGCCATTTTTGCCGGAACGATGGGTGAAGATCGGATAGAGGAAATCGCTCTCGGTGAGGTCGCCGGAGGAGTCTTTCTGCCAGATAAGAACTGGCCGGAATCCACCGTTGCTGCTACCGTCGGCCAGTCGATGGCCAAAAAACAGCGGCCCGCCCCCCTGCCATGCCACCACAGTCTCGGGCCGGTCGATCGTAGTCTGCTCGACCTTGACCGGCCAGAAGTTGCGTTCCTCCGCGCCGGCGGGGAGGCAGTAGAATTCCGCCAGGCTGAGGAATGCGATTAGCCGGAAAACGCGCATGAACAATGTTCTGAGTGATTGCGGACACGACCAGGTCAACGGATCGAGTAGAGCTGTTGGCAACGGTCTGAGCCAACTGATTTAGGATTGTAAGGTTACTCACCAGTCCGTTTCGTGCAATTTCTATGTTATTACCGGCGAATCGGGGCGAAGTTCCTCCAAGTGTGGATGGTGAAAGCAGGAATGACGTTGACCGGAAACCGGTCGGAAAGCTGCGCCGGAGAATTGTGTCCGGGCAATCGCGGAGGACGCCATGCGCATAAGTGGCGGGGCGGCGCGTGGCATCCCGCTGGCGGTGCCAAAGGGCGAGGCCGTCCGGCCGGCGACCGATGGCATGCGACAGGCGGTGTTCTCCAGCCTCGGTGCACGTGTCGTCGGAGCCCGGTTTTGGGATCTTTTCGCCGGCAGTGGCGCTTACGGGCTGGAAGCATTAAGCCGCGGAGCGGCGGGCGGAATCTTTGTCGAACGCAATGCCCGGGCGATTGCATGTGTGAAGCAGAACCTCGAGGCTGTCAGCCAAAGCGGTGGAGGTAAGCCCACGGACGCGCAGGTAGTCACCGCCGATGCACTCACCTGGATCCCGCCTGCCGGAGTCGAGGCGGCCGACCTCGTGTTCATCGATCCGCCGTACGAGATCATCCCGCAGGCCGCACGCGTCCTCTTTGCGCACCTGGCCGTGGCGCTCGCGGCGAAGCCGGATGCGCTGGTTCTCCTTGAGTTGCCGGGCGGGCTAAGCCTTGCGCCGGAGGGTTGGGCGGAACTGAAACGATTGGGCAAAGGCACGCATCAGCCGACGGTGGCCGTGTTTCACCGGCGCTGAGCCCCGCACAACCGAAGCATCGCGCAGTGCCGCCTTGGCGGGCCAGCTACATCAGCCGGCGTTTCGCCTTGAGGAGCGCCACGGCCGCCGTCACCGCGGTCTCGGTGCGCAGCACGCGCGAGCCGAGGTCGGCCAGGACAAAACCGGCACCGCGCAGCAGGCCGCGTTCTGCCGCCGACCATCCCCGCTCAGGTCCGACGGCAAGCACCACGACTGAAGAACAACCGGAATTCGCCGGGTGGTCCGCCGCCCCCGTGTGCTGACTCAGTGGGATGGAGGCCTCGTAATTGTCCAGCGCAACGCGGGCACCCCCGCCGGAAAGGCGGCCAATCACCTCCATGAGCGGGCAACCGTGGGTGACCTCAGGCAGCCGGGTGTCGAAAGCCTGTTCGGCGCCGGCGAGCAGATGCCGGCGCCATTCGTTGGATGCCCAGAGCAGGCTCCGCGCGTAGCTGGGTTCGCTTTTGTCGGTCGCGACAAAATGCATCGCGGCGACGCCCAGCGACGTGGCATCGCGCAGAATGTCGCGGGCCGTCTGGGGTCGCGGCAGGCCGATGATCAGGACAAGCGGATCCAGCGGCGGCGGTTCGGCGCCCCACGCAAAGGAGAGGGTGAGCGCCTCCGGGCCGATCGCGGCCAGGGTCCCCTTGCCGCGCGGCCCGTTGACCAGCCCGGCATCAAAGGTGTCGCCCGCGCGCCGGCGGAGCACGCGCAGCAGATGGACGGCCCGCCGGTCGCCGCGAGGCAACGGGCGCTCCAGCTCGGCCGGAGTGAAAAGGAGCAGGTTCACCGTGGCAACTTGTCAACTATTAGTTGACATAAGATCCTGGTTCAAGCGGCGAGGATGCGTTCGATCTGGGCAAGTTCCTCCGTGGAGAAGGCGAGATTGCGCAGCGCCCCCAGGTTGTCCTCCAGCTGGCTGACCTTGCTCACGCCGATGAGTGCGGAGGTGATCGCCGGCTGGCGCAGCACCCAGGCCAGCGCCATTTGCGCGAGCGACTGGCCGCGCCTTCCCGCCAGCGCGTCGAGCTGGCGGGTTTTCGCCAGCACCGCGTCGGTGATGTGCTCCGGCCGGAGAAAACGCGGGTCCCGGGCGGCCCGGGCGTCCCCGGGAATGCCGGCGAAATAGCGGTTGGTCAACAAGCCCTTGGCCAGGGGGGAGAACACGATGCCCCCGATGCCTTCCCGAACCAGGACGTCGAACAAGGCCGGCTCCGGACCGCGGTCCAGCATGCTGTAGCGTGGCTGGTGGATGAGGCAGGGCGTGCCCAGCTCGCGCAGGAGCTGCGCCGCCCGGGCGGTCTGTTCCGGGTTGTAGTTGGACAGGCCCGCGTAAAGCGCCTTGCCGGAGCGCACCGCCTGCGCCAGCGCGCCGCAGGTCTCGTCCAGCGGGGTGGCGGGATCCGGGCGGTGGCTGTAGAAGATGTCAACGTAGTCGAGTCCCAGGCGGCGCAGGCTCTGGTCGAGGCTGGCGGTCAGGTATTTCCGCGATCCCCATTCGCCGTAGGGGCCGGGCCACATATCGTAGCCGGCTTTGGTGGAAACAATGAGCTCGTCGCGATGGGCCGAGAGATCCTCGCGCAAGACGCGGCCAAAGGTCTCCTCGGCCGAACCGGGCGGGGGCCCGTAGTTGTTGGCGAGATCGAAATGCGTGATGCCCAGGTCGAACGAGCGCAAAACCAGCGCGCGGCTGTTGGCGAAATCATCGGCGGAGCCAAAATTATGCCAGAGACCGAGCGAAAGCAGCGGGAGCTTGAGACCGCTGCGACCGCAGCGGCGGTAAAGCGCGGGATTATCGTAGCGGGAGGCGGCGGGTTGATAAAACATACCCCGCGAGATTGATGGATCCGGTCCGCCGAGTCGCGCCAGAAGTGCGCGGCGGCCAACATTAACGTTTCCGATGGTCGACACATTGGTCATCGCGAGGTGCGCGAAGCGCGCCGCGGCTGCCGAGGCAGGATGAACTCGTCGCGATCCAGCTGGCTGGATTGTCTCGTCATTACGCTCCTCGCAATGACCATCTGTTCTTCAAGGGACGCAAAGATGAGGGCGGCTCCGGCCGGGCGGAATCAGAAGGGGAAATCGCCGGCGGGAGTCGGTGCAGCCGCCTTGGTCTCAACCGGCTTCCGGGCCCGCCCATGCCGGCGGTGACCGGCGACGACGATGGCCTTTTCCGGCAGGACGGGGCAGGCGTACTCGCAGGCGCCGCACCCGATGCACAGGTCGCGGGTAACCTCGGGCAGGCGGAGGTTGTCGCCGTAGGGGATGGTGTGGACGGCCTTGGTGGGGCAGTGCTCGGAGCAGGCGGCGCAGTCGGTCCCCTTCACCACGACAATGCATTTCTTCTGGTCAAAATGAGCCTCGCCAATCTGCGTGAGCTGCTTGTCGGCGAGGGCGAGCAGGCTGATCGCGCCATCGGGGCAGACCTCGCCGCAGCGCCGGCACTCGAAGTTGCAGAAGGCCGCGGAGTATTCCAGGCGCGGCTTCATCAGGCCGGAAAGACCGTACTCGAGAAAGGCGGGCTTGAGAACCTGGGTGGGGCAGGCGCTCAAACAGAGCTGGCAGGCCGTGCAGCGATCGAGGAAACGGTCGATACTGGCCGCGCCCGGCGGGCAGATCGCCTTGGTGTGGTCATCGGGGTCCACCCGGCCGCCATTCTCTCTAGGCCGGAGCGGTTCCGGTCCGGCCGGATCCTGCGCCGACAGCCGCAGGCCGGCGCCAAGGGAGACCGCGAGAGCCGTTGCCGTGCCGGTCAGGAACGCGCGGCGTTGCGGATCGGGCGGCGTGAGGCATGCCGTCGGCGCCGTGGCCGGAGCCGCCGGACTGGTCTTCCGCCGCCAGGCCAGGCGATAGCTGATGCCCCCGTGTTCACACGCGCCGATGCAATTGAAACAGGCGACGCAGCGGGAAAAATCGATCGTGCCGGTGCGGAGGTTGATGCACTGGCCTTTGCAGACATTCAGGCACGCCACACACTTGTGACAGGCCCCCCGGTCGATCTCCAGGCGGAAGGCGGCCCGCTGTGCGAACCATCCAAGCAGGGTGCCCACCGGGCAGACGGTGTTGCAGTAGAGCCGGCCGCGCCAGGCGGCAAGCGCGGCGGTCAGCACGAACATCAACGCCGGAATGGTGAGCGCACCCACCCCCGCCCAATGCGGTTCAACCCGGTAGAGACTGTTGAGACCGGCGGCGTTCGCCAAACCAACGATCGCATTGTTCGCCAGCGTGACCAGCGGACGAAACAGCCCAGCGGTGATCCGCCCGAAATTGCTGTACGGATCGAGCAGGGCCAGCGTGAGACCGCTCCAGCCGACGACCACCCCGGCCACCGTGCCCCAGAGAAACCCCTGCCGCAGCCAGGTTTTCGGCCGCGCATAGGGCAGGAACTTCCTTTTTCCCCGATGCGTCCACGCGGCAAGGCGCGCAATGACGTCCTGCAGAATCCCAAGCGGACAGATCGCCGAACAATAGACGCGGCCCACCGCGAGCGTCGCGACGATGATAATGACGCCGGCGAGCGAAAGGGCCGCGCCCGTGACCAGGGCGACCAACGAAGGCACCAGCTGCACGCCCGCCAACCAGCGGCCCACCGCGGCAGGCACCAGATTGCGAAAATCCGCCAGCGCCGCGGTGAGTCCGGCAAAAACCACCAGCGCTGCCGCCACGCGGAGCAATTTCAGGCGGGAGCGGGGCACGGCGTCACGCGAGTTTGAAACGGCGGATGTCGACGTTCTCGAGATTCATCGTGCCGAGGTTCATGCCAGCCGCGAGCTTCACGTGCCGCACGTCGGCTGGCTTGTGGCCGAGCATTCTTGCGGCCGCGGCGTCAATCGCCACGATGTCCGTCGAAGCGAGCAGGGTGCGCATTTCCACGAGATCCTCCACCGACGTGCCGCGCGGGCCGTTGCGCACCATCGGGTGATAGGCGTCGAGGATGTTGAGGGTCGGCGGCCGGAGGGTGAGGAAATCCGCAATGGCCTGGTGAAGGTCATTGCGGTGGTAGAAGCCGCGGTCCCAGACCACGCCCATGAGGTTCTTCATGCAGGCGGTCATGAGCGCGCCACTGTGGTGCTTGAGCACCGGGACGTTGAAGAACACGTCGCTGTCGAGCACGAGCGAATGCACCCGCGCCGTCTTCAGCCGCACACCGCCGGGAATGGCCACCTCGCGGTAGAAGCTCCGGTCATCGCCGGTGATGACCGTGGCGCCGGCTTCCTTCGCCGCCTTTTCGATGCCGCTGTTGGCATAGGTGCGCTGCCACTGGTCGCAGGTCTTGTCGAAGACGCTGACCGATTTCGCGCCGGCACCGAAGCAGAGTTTGGCCAGATAACCGATGAGGGCGGGATGGGTGTTGGCGCCGCGCTCGGGTGGCGCATCCCACCCGATGTTGGGCTTGATGAGGACCGTCTGGCCCGCCTTCACCCAGGCCCCGATGCCACCAAGAGCAGCCAGCGCCTGGTCGAGCATCGCGACGCGATCCCCGTCGCGCACGGCGATGAGCACGGATTTGCCTGCGCCGGGCGCGGGGACCGGACTGGTGCCGTCGATGGCGGGGACCTCGGCGGCAAAAAGCCCGCCCAGATCCGCGAGCGAAAAGGCGGCTCCGAGCGCGAACCCGGTCTTGATGAACTCACGACGATTTTTCATGGCACGGAATGGATGGAGGATGGTGGGCGGAACGGGAAACCCGGGAAATACAATGCGCGGCACGCAGTGCGGCGGCCGTCCCCCCGAGGCTACACCCGGCGGCCATCCGCAACACCGCATGATTTGCCCAAAACACGGCAGGAATTGACCTCTCGGCTGGATTGGCATGCGTTGGTTGCGGTCGTGATTCTGATCCTTTCATTATGCTGATGGTCATGATTGCCTCGTCTATGCCAGTTTTCCGGACAGCCACGGTAGGCAGGGCTGCGGCGGCTTCGCCGCAGCTGCCGCCCCCGGTCGTCGCCCACCAGGCCCGCCATGACCTCGCTGTCATTTAGAGAGATCATTGAACGCCTGGCGCGCTGGAAATTTCCCAGCGGGATCGATGGCGTCGTGGGGATTGCGCAGGGGGGCGTGGTGCCGGCGGCGCTGGTGGCGCAGCGGCTCGGGCTGGAACTGAAGCTCATCGCGCTAAACTACCGGGACGACGCCCACGAACCGCGGTTTGCCGCTCCCAAGCTGCTTTCCGCCGTGCCCGACCTCGGCATTTGGAAGCGCGTCTTGCTGGTGGATGACGTCTACGTGTCGGGCGAGAGCTGGCACGCGGCGCGCGCGCTGCTGCCGCCAAAGGTGGAAGTGCTGCCGTTTGTGCTCAAAGGGAAGGTGGATTTCGCGCTGATTCGCGACGTCGACGGTTGTGTGCAGTGGCCTTGGCGGGTGGCTTGAAGGCGGGCGAGCCCGCGGATCTTTCGGTCCCGGTCATTTGATCTCCCGTAGCCAGACTCGTGAGAAGCTGGATATCGGTCCAAAGCCCCACCGCTCCGTCACGCCAAGATCTGCGAGGCTTCGCGCATCAACCGGCCGATGGGCAGACGATTCGGGCAGACGCGCTCCGCCGCGGTATAGTCGAGTTCGGGCAACCGCGCCCGGAGATCGGCCGGCAGCTCGGCGAAGAGCGCGCGGGCGTCCACTTCGGGGTAGCCATGGTGGTACATCAGGTGGCGCATCACGTCGCGGATAGGCACGGCGCCGGCGAGAGCCGGTTCGCAAAGGTGGCTGCAACCCGAACAATAACCCGCGCAGGTGGCTGCGGCGTGATTTTGCAGCACCTTCAGGTCGGCCACGTCGAGCTGGGTACGGTTGAAGGCGGCGGCGATGTTCTCGCGGCAGACCCGCATATTCGGCATCTGCACGCAGGTGCAGGCGATCTGCGGGTTGGCGAGCACGACCTTGAGCTTGGCCTGGCCTGGGGTGAAGCCCTTGTCGGTGAGCGGCGCGAGCAACGCCGCCTGTTCGGGGGTTTCGGCGCCGCTGCGGCTGGCCATCGTTTTCATGGCGGTGAGGCCGATGCCGGCCACGGTGCAGGCATCGAGCGCGGCCTGCATCTCGGGCTTGTGCATTTCACGGTAATTGTAGGTCAGCATGATGCCGTCGATCCAACCGAGTTTCGCGGCCCCTTGAAGACACTGCGGCATGTTGGAGTGGGTGCTGAAGCCGAAGAACCGGATCTTGCCATCGCGCTTGGCCTTTTCCGCCCATGCCTTGATCGCGGGGCTGTCGACCTGGCTGATCCGGTCGATGCCATGCAGGAAGAAAAGGTCGACGTAGTCCGTCTTGAGCCGGCCGAGGGATTCGGCGAGCGTGGTCTCCAGCTCGTTGAAGCGGCCCTTGGTGACGATGAAGAGGTCCTTGCGCGCCGAGGGGTTCTTCTCGAGGAACATGCTGATGCCCGTCTCACTGCCGCCGCGGCTGTAGCTGGCGGCGGTGTCCCAATAGGTGACGCCGTGGTCGAACGCGGTGCGGAGGATGACCTGATTGTTGATGATGTCGAACATGCAGCCGAGGCCGAGGGCGGACACCTCCGCGCCGGTGCGTCCGAATTTCTTCCGGGCCATCGGCGTGGTATCCGGCATGGCGGCCAGAATCCGCGAAGGCAGCAGCAAGGCGCCGAAACCGAGGGCGCCGGAGGTCTGGAGGAAGCGTCTACGGGAGACGTTGGGATCGTCGGGATTCATTTTGTTTCTGGGGGTGCGGTTTGGCTCAAGCATTGGTCTTCAAAAGCACGGAATGGCTGGCGCTGCGCGTCTCGTTGTCGGCGGTGATGCGGATGGCACGCAGGCCGTTCACCGGACACTCATGCTCGCAGACGCCACAACCGATGCAACGCGCGGGATCGACCACCGGCCGCTGCAGCCGCACCTGCACATCGAGGACCGCGCCCTCAGCGGGCGGTTCCTGCCAGGCGTGGGCGGCGTCGACGGTGAGGCTGTCGGCAGTGTTGGCGATGATCCGGCGGCCGGCGGTCTCGCCGCCGAGCCGGCAGATGTAGTCGCCGGTGGCAACGTGTCCGGGTGCCAGCGCCGGGCCATCGATCCGCAACGTCGCGCCGGTGGCTGCGGTGATGGTCCGCGTGCCGTCCCGCACGGTCTCGTAGACCTCGCTGACGTAGATTGCCTTGGGGGTGACCGGGCAGTTCTCTTCGCACACGATGCAGGGTCGCTGCATGGCCCAAGGCAGACAGCGGCCCCGATCGACGAAGGCCAGGCCAATGCGCACCGGGCCATTCGGCTCGAAGTCGCCGGTGCCGTGTCTTTCCGCGAGCGTGAGGGGCCGGATGGCTCCCGTCGGGCATGCGTGGCCGCAGGCGATGCAGTGGAGCTGGCAGCCGCTCGTGCCAATGCGGTTGTCGAGCACCGGGGTCCACAGCGCCTCCCAGCCATGGGCCAAACCGGCGGGCTGGAGGACGTTTGTCGGGCAGACGCGGATACAAGCGTCGCATTTCAGGCAACGGGTGAGGAACTCCTCTTCCGCAACGGCGCCAGGCGGCCGAATGAGACCTGGAGACCAGGCGGTGCCAGTCAGGGCGCCCACCCGCGCCAGTGGCGCGACGGCCAGCCCGGCGGCCGCGGCGGCGACAAAACCTCGGCGGGTGATGCCATGCCCCGTCACTTCCCCACCCGGTGAGGGGCGCGGACGGTAGGCGAGCGGCATGACGGTGGGGCAGTTGTCAAGGCAGTTCATGCACATCAGGCACTCGCTGACGCGGATCGGCCCCATCGGCGTGCAGGCGCCCTCGCAATCGACGTCGCAGAGCGCGCACTCGGTGCACTTCGCACCGGTCTGGCCGATGGTCCAGAGCGTGCCGCGGCCGAGCACGCCGAGCAGCGCGCCGGTCGGGCAGACGAAGCGGCAGAAAAAGCGGGGGACGGCGAGATTGAGCAGCAGGGCGGAGAGGAACACGGCGCCGATCAGGCCGGCGCCGGCATAGACCCGGCCGGCTGGCAGCCACGGTTCAAAACCCTGCGTGGCCACCGGGAGCAGGGCGAGGTTGAAGGACCGGTGGAGCAACGGAATCGGATCGAGCAAGCCGGTCTGCAGCGTCGCGATGATCGGCAGTCCCGGCGCGATCGCTGCCGCCAGCCCGGCCCAGACCGCAAGCAGGGCCGCGCCGACGACCAGCCGGCGGCGCGAGCCGGCGCCGATCCGGCACAGGGTCAGCCCCAGAAGCGCCAACACCACGGCGGCCGTCGCCGCCAAGGCGAGCACTGGCGCGGCGCGGCTGGCGTGCACCAGATGGAGCAGCAGGTTGCCAGCGGCGGCGGCGAGCAGGGCGATGAGGAGGTAATATTTGACGACCTGGGCGGGGCGGTAGGCATTGGCCGCAATACGGTCTTTGAAGCGGCCGGCGCGCCGGACCAACCAGCCGACGAACTGATGCAGGGCGCCAAACGGGCAGATGAAACCGCAGAAAACCCGGCCGAACAAGATGGTGACGGCGATCATCCCCAGCCCCCAGACCAGGCCGGGATGCAGCGAATGGGTAGTCAGTACGGTGCCGACGGCCACGAGCGGATCAAGTTGGAGAAACCATGCGATCGGCCAGCCGCGCCACTGCCCCCACGACGTGCCGACCGCCGCCGCCAGACCGAGCCAGACAAACAGGGCGAAGAAGAAAACCTGTGCGAGGCGCCTGGCGGTCGTGATTTTCATGGCGTCAGACGGCGGCCCGCTCGGGGCGCAACGATTCGAAGTCGGCCGTGCCGAGCGCGCATTCGGCCGCGCGGCCGAGGTAAGGCAAGTCGCGCCAGGTCCGGTCGAGCAGCGTCGCGCCAAGGGCGTCGGCGGCAACCGGGTCGGTGCTCACCACCAGCGTGTTGGTCGCCTTGAGATCAGCCAGCGACCCTCCGGTGGGTCCGTTGGTCATCATGCTAGTGGTGCCGTCCAGCACCACGAAGGTCGGCCTAACCATCATCGCCAGCTCCACGATGATGCCGTTGATGTCCTGATGGAACTGGTTGCGCCGGCCGCCGAGAAGGCCGTACCAGTTCTTCATTGTCATTGATGCGCCGGCCCGGTTGTGGTGTTTGACGGGCGCGATGCCGATCAGCTTCGTGACTCCGTGGAAGGGTCCGGTCAGCACCGGCCAGTTACGGATCAGCTGCCCGCCGGGCAGCGTGCCCGACACGAAATCGGAGGCGCGCGGCACGATCAGCTCCGCGCCGGCGGCGCGGACCGCCGGGGCTAGGCCGCAAAGGTTGAAGCAGCTCTCCGGGTCGTTGATCGGGTTGTCGGTCACCAGCACGGCGGCGGCGCCGGCGGCCAGGCAGAGGTGCGCCAGCTCGGCCACCAGTTCAGGATTCGAGGTCGCCCCGAGGATCGCCGGGGTGGCAAACGCGGCATTGACCTTGAGCATCACCCGGTCGCCGCGCCGGACGAACCGCTCGATGCCGCCCATGGCCTCAAGGCCGCGGCGCAGCATGGCCGGGCGGTTCTGCCCGGTGATGATACTCATGCTCCGGCCGCCGTCCCGGACGGAGAAATCCGGCAGCAGCGCCGCGGACGCTGCGCGGTTGAAATCGCCCGGCGGATGCCGGTTCCACAGCCACGCGCCAAGGCTGCCGGTGGCCGCCAAAGCGACGCCCGCCTCGAGGGTGCGCCGGAGGAACTCGCGCCGCGAGGGCGGCGGGACAGCCGATGGTGGCGGCGGCTGGGAATCGGCGGGGTTCATGGTTGGGCGGGCGGCAGTTTCGCCTGAAGGCGGACCAGCCATCGCTCGGCTGCTTCGCCGCTGGGCGCCTGGTGCACGCCGGCGAGGATCGGTCCGGAGGCGAACACGCCATCAAACGTGCCGCCGGAGTCGATGATTGCCGCGCCGGCCGGTGCCGCGGGCGGCGACAGCTCCCGGCCGCCGCAATCCTTGACAAAAAAGCTCCGCAGAGCCGCCGCCTGTCGGCCGGCTTCCGCGGGCGAGGCACGGCAGGCGACAAACAAGGTTACCTCGCCGTCGCCCTCCCGGTAACGGGCGACAAACACATCCGTCAATTGTTCGCAGCCGAAGACATCGGTGCTTAGGAGGGTGACGCTGCCCGCGAGCTGGCCCTCCGGCGGAAAGAGTGCCTGGTCGCGGCTGACATCGGCGTGTTGTTCAACCGCGGTCGTGGCGACGAAGACGCGCGCGAGCCCGGTGGCAGCTTCCATGGTCGGGACCCGGTCATCGGCGGCGACGATTTCGACGTAGTACCGGCCGTGGACCACGCAGAGAACGTTCCCCGCGCGATAGGCATAGTCGCCGAGCTCCACCTCCGTCGCTCCGGGGCGCTTCTGGGAGCTGTGCACCGAGAAAGCGCTGGCCGGTGTGCCCATGTCAAAAACGAAGGCCTCCATCCAGGCCGCGGGGTTGGCGACGAGGGCAACCCGCTGGCAGCGCATGGCCACAAAGCCCGCCGAGAGGTAAAGCTCGGCCTTGCCGTCGATTTTGTCGGAGAGCGTCGCGGGAGTGAAAGACTCGGCAACGCTCATGGCGCCCAGTCCGACGGGCCATGACGCGAACAGCTCCGGTGGGGATGCGACCGGCGCGCCGGCCGCTTTGGCCGCAGACTCCGCCGCGGCCGCGGCGACCGTCACCGCGGGATTGAACCGCCGCTGAGCCTGAAACATCCAGGCCAAGACGGTGGCCAGCACCGCCAGCACACCCAGGGAAACCGCGGTCTCAACTGCGCTCGGGGTTCGCTTGTTGGGGATGGCAGGCATGGAAATCTACGCGAGCATACTCAAACAACCGTGACGGACTGTCCAGCCGGCGGTTACGGCGTCCGTCGGTTTTTCTGGCCGGGTAGTGGGCTGCGCGTCCGTTCGGCTTGCGGCCCGCCTGTGAGCACCCAACGCTCGGCTGCGTGAGAATCGGATTTCTCGGCGGACGGTTCGACCCGGTCCACAGCGGGCATCTCGGCGCGGCTCACGCGTCCCGGGAGCAATACGGACTGGACAGGGTGATCTTCGTGCCGGCGGCGCGGGTTCCCGGCAAAGCAGACGACTGGTCGGCGCCGGCCGAAGACCGGCTGGCGATGCTGCACTTGGCCCTCGCGCGGCAACCGCGATTCGAGCTCTCCGAATTCGAACTGCGCCAAGGAGGGCTCAGCTACACGATCCAAACCCTGCGACATTTCCGGGAACGTTTCCCAGGCGACGAGCTCTTCTGGATCGTTGGCGAGGACCAACTGGCGCGGCTGCCTGAGTGGAAGGACATCGAGACGCTCGCCGAGCTGGCGGAGTTCATCGTTCTGGTCCGCCCAGGTCATCCGCAGCAGGAAACTGAGCGCCTCCCGCACCTGCGGCTGCATCGGTGTGACGGCCAGCCCCTCGCGATCAGTTCCACCGAAATCCGAGAACGCGTGCGGGGCGGACGGCGGCTGACCGGATTGGTGCCCGCCGCCGTCGCTGCCTACATTAGCGAGCACAAGCTGTATCGCTGAGCCCGCGCCGGGGCGGTGCTGACTCCGGGTCGGGGCCTTCAGACCGTACTCCAGCGCCCCAGTCCGGGCGACGTTCCCGGCCGGCCAACAGAACCACGAGCGCGAGAACGGACAGCGCGGCGCAGGCCCAAAAAACGGCGCGATGACCGAAGGCGGAGGCGAAGGCACCGAACGCGAGATACCCAACGGTCGAGCCGATCCGGCCCGCACTCGAATAGAGGTTGGTGGCCGTGCCCGGCTGTTCCGGCAGGAAGTTCTGGAAGAATGTGATGGCGATACCGCCCACCACGGCCGTGATGGCCGCGCTCAGGACCTGCAGCGGGTAGATTTGCCACGGCACCCGGACAAACGCGAGCAGGGCGTAGTAGACGATGGCAAGGACCACGGAGATCCAGATGAGCCGGGCCTGATCGGACTTGGTGGCGAGCAGCCCAAAATAGAGCATGAACGGGATCTCGAAGGCCGGAGCGACACAGTAGATGATTCCGACTTGTTGCCCGGTGCCGCCCAGCACATTCAACACCAGCAGGGGAAGGTTCATGATCCCCATCGTGCCCGCGGCAAACAGGAGGGCGAAACTGACGAAATAGGCCAGGATGTCGGCGCGGATGAGGACGCCGCGTAGCGGCATCTGGATGGCCGCCTCCCGGGCGGTCGCCCACGGCGGAACCGGTGGCACAAAACCGAGGAGGATGACCGTGAAAAAGAAGAAACAGAGGGCGGCGACGAGAAACATCCCGCGATATTGGTAATGGAGCATCACCCAGGCGGCGACCGCGGGCCCGGCCGTCCACGAGACCGAGAAGAACAGGCGAAAGACGTTCATGTAGAGCGGAACCTGGCGTGGCGAAACATCCGAGCGCGCGAGCAGGTCGCGGGCGTAGGCGAAGAGTTGCGAGAACGTGATCGAGGAGATGCCTCCGAGCACGCAGCCGATGACGGTCAACCAGGCGACGTCCCGCACGAAGGCGTACCCGACGTAGCTCAACGCCCCGGAGACGCCGCCCAGCAGCAGGACGGTGCGGCGGGAGAGCCGCGTGTCGGACCAGCGGGCCAGCCAGGTGCTGATCGCGATCGCGCTCAACGAGAGCGCCGTCATGAAAACGCCGAAGGCGAACGGGCTCATGCCGACCTCGATCGTTCCGAACATCGAGAAGAATGGCGAAACGAAGGCAAAGGCAAGGCCGACCAAGACGTTGCAGCCCAGCAGCACCATGAACCCACGGTTGCGCAGGATTATCCGGGCAGGTGCTATGATGCGTTGCATGGCGGAAGGGCTCTTGCTTTCGCCGACACCACGGAATGGCGGAGCCGCTTGGCCCAGGAGAGCGGAGGACGAAGTCCCGGGCTCTCCTTAGCGAACCACCCGGGCGCCGCCGCCGGCGACCAGCTTCTCGACCTCCTTGCGCGTGGCCATCGAGGTGTCGCCGGGGGTGGTCGAGGCAAAGGCACCGTGGGCGGCCCCGTAATCGACGGCCTTCTGCGGATCGTTGAACTGGAGAAACCCGAACTGCAGACCCGAAGCGAAACTGTCGCCGCCGCCGACGCGATCGAGAATCTCGAGTTCGGAGTACATCCGGCTCTCGTAGAACTTGCCCTCGTGCCACAGGATTGCGCTCCAGTCGTTCTTCGTTGCCGTGATCACGCGCCGGAGCGTCGTCGCGGCGACCTTGAAGTTCGGGTATTCCTTAACCGCCGTCTCGATCATTGCCTTGAAGGCATCGGTCTCGATCCGCGAGATATTTTGGTCGGTGCCCTTGACCTTGAAGCCGAGTGACGCGGTGAAGTCCTCCTCGTTGCCGATCATGACATCGACATGCCGGGCGATCTCGCAGTTGACCTCCCGGGCCTTCTTCTGTCCGCCGATGCTCTTCCAGAGCGACGGGCGGTAATTGAGATCGTAGCTGACGATGACGCCATGGCGGTGGGCGGCCTGGACGGCTTCGATCGCGAGGGCGGCGGTCGTCTCGGAGAGAGCGGCGAAGATCCCGCCGGTGTGCAGCCAGCGGACGCCGAGCCGGCCGAAGATATGGTCCCAGTCAAAATCGCCGGGCTGGAGCTGGCTGGCGGCGGTGTGGCCTCGGTCGGAAACGCCGACGGCACCGCGGATCCCGAAGCCGCGCTCGGTGAAGTTGAGGCCGTTGCGGACCGTGCGACCGATGCCGTCATCCTCGCGCCACTTGATGAAATCGGTGGCGACGCCGCCCTGCATGATGAAGTCCTCAACCAGATGACCGACCTCGTTATCGACCAAGGCGGTGCCGACGGCGGTGCGCAGGCCGAAGCACTTGCGCAGGCCGCGGGAGGTATTGTATTCGCCACCCCCTTCCCAGACGGCGAAGTGGCGGCTGGTCCGCACCCGGCCCTCGCCAGGATCGAGACGGAGCATGACTTCACCGAGGGAGAACTGGTCGAATTGGCATCCGGCCGCGGGCTTGATCGGGAGGCTCATGGTGAACGGTTGAGAATAGTCACTTATTAAACCGCCCGCGATGAGCCCAGAGACCGAGCGCCGGATTGGAGATGTAAAAGAACCGCTCGCCGTCCGACAGCGTGTTCCAGCCGTCCTTCAGCTTTGCCGGATCATAACGCTGCAGCATGGTCGCGAGGTCGGCGTGGCGGAAATTGACGCTTTCGATCTCCTGCCGGGTGAGGTGGCCCGGGCAATAGGTGATCCCGAAGCGACCTTCGCTGGAACCGTGGATCAGGTGGGCCGCGGCGCTGAGGTTGTTTTGCAGTTCGACATTGGCCCTGACGGCGGCCAGGGAGGCCGGTGTGCCGCGGTAGCCGTATTTGCGGATGAGCCGGTCGATCTCCGCGTCCTCGCCGAATTCCTTCAAGCCGGGGGCCAGGACGATCAGCTCGCCGCCATCGGCCATGGCCATGCGGGTGCGGTAGACCGCCTTGTTGCCGAGCCAGGTGCTCTTGAACTCGGCCGGATCAAGATAGACGACGACCTTCTTCAGCGGTTCATCGACCAGTTCGAAGTTGACCTGCAGCGAGAGTGCGGCGGCCTGGTTGAAGACCTCGGGGTCGTCGCCGACGTAGAGTCCGCGGATCTGCAGCGAACCGTCCGGGTCGCGCCCGATCACCGTGTGCACGTAAACGATCGGCAGGTGCTTCGCAAAGCGGTCGCCGGCATAATTCAGAATGCGGCGCACCGGCGTGTCCGCCCGCCCCATCATGCGCTCCATACCGTAGGCCGCGCCGATGAAATGGCTCCGGTTGATGCTGGCCGCGCCTCCAGTGCCCACGAAGATGTTCTTGTTGTGGTTCGCCATGCCGATGACCTCGTGCGGCACCACCTGCCCGATGGACAGGATGAGATCGTGCTGCCCGGTCCAGATCAGATTGGCCAGTTGCACGGGCCACGGAAAATCCACCGCGCCCTCGGAAACCTGCCGGACAAACTCCCCCGGCACCTCGCCGATGGTCGTGACGCCGGTGCGCCAGTTGTGCACCCGGAACAATTGCGCCGGGACGCCGGGAAACATTTCCGCAATCTGGTCCGGGGTCATCGCGGAATGCGTGCCGAGCGCGGGCAGCACGTCGGTCAGGCCCGGGCCAAAGTAGTCGTACGCCAGCCGGGTCAGGCGGCCGGCCTGCGAGTGGAAGCGGGTGAAGTCCGGGGGAACCACCAGCACGCGCCGGCGCGGGCCGAGGCAGGCGAGCGCCTGGTGGAGGCCGGCGCGCAGGTCGTCCGGCGAGAGCCGGTCGGTGACGGAACCGCGGGCGTAGTACAACATGGGGTTATCGCTGGATCCGAGCCGAGCCGCCCTTGGCGAAGGCCTTCACTTGATCCACGGTGGCCATGGTGGTGTCGCCCGGGAATGTGGTTAGCAGCGCGCCGTGCGCCCAGCCCAGGTTCACCGCCTCCTGCTCCGAGGCCCCCGTGAGCAAACCGTAGATGAAGCCGGCCGCGTAACCGTCGCCGCCGCCGACGCGGTCCAGCACATCCAGTTCGCACGTCGGGGAAACATAGGCCTGGCCGTCAATCCACGCCACCGCACCCCAGCTGTGGCGGTTGGTCGCGTGAACTTCGCGCAGCGTGGTCGCCACGATCTTCACCTGCGGATGCTTCCGGCGCACGTTTGCCATCATGCCCAGAAACGCGCTCGGATCGAGTTTCGACTTGGCGGCCACCTCCGGTCCCGGGATGCCCAGGCCGAGCTGCAGGTCCTCCTCGTTGCCGACAATCACGTCGACGTTCTTGACGATGCGGTCGAGCACGGCCACGGCCCGTTCGTGACCGCCCGCGATATTCCACAACTTCGCCCGGTAGTTGAGATCGAACGACGTCGTTGCGCCCGCCGCCTTGGCCGCCTGCAGGCCCTCGACGATCACCTCGGCGGTGGTCGGCGACAGGGCGGCAAAGATCCCGCCGCTGTGGAACCAGCGCACGCCCTGGGCGAAAATCCCCTGCCAGTCGATGTCCCCGGGCTTGAGCTGGGCGGCCGCCTCGTTGCAGCGGTTGTAAAAGACCACGGGGGCGCGGACGCCCTGGCCGCGGTCGCTGTAGACGGTCGCGAGGTTCGGACCATGGACGCCGTCGTGCTTGAAATGCTTGTAGAAGGGGGTGACGCCCATCGCCCGGACGCGTTCGGCAATCAGGTCACCGATTGGATAATCCACCATCGCCGTCGCGATGCCGGTTCGCATCCGGAAGCAGTCGGAGAGATTGGCCGCGACGTTGAATTCGCCGCCGCTGACGTGAATATCGCAATGAGTCGCCTTGCGGAAGGGGATGATCCCTGGATCGAGACGATGGACGAGGGCGCCGAGGGAAAGGAAGTCCAGCGCGCCAGCCGGACGGATATTCAGACCATATTTCACTGTTTTTGCTGAGTTGGAGGTTGGTTCGCAGTTGGAATACCGGGGGTGAGCCACGGAGGGCAACCATCTTTCCAGGGAGCTCCCGGGCCCGCCGGGACGATTTTTACGCAAAAATCACAGGAACAAATTCAGTCTCCGGAAGACGCGGAATGGTGCGGCTAGACGGAATCGAACCGTCGACACCTGCTTGGAAGGCAGAGGTTTTACCACTAAACTATAGCCGCGGGCGCCCGGAACAAGGCTTCACCGCCCGGACGGCCGGTCAAGCCTTCGTTTGGCGGACCCGGCCGGGTAGCGGGCAGCGGAGCACCCCGAGGTGAAAATGGAGTTGCGCGCGAGGCTTAGCGCCTCATTAGATTCTCTGCATCATGGCTTTCATTTCGAATGCTGCTTCCGGAACCGTGGCGCCGTTGCGGCCGGCGCAATTTGGGGGGAAGAAGATGGATTTTCGGACTGCCCAATCCTTGGCCAAGCAAAAGTCGATCGAAAAGAAGGCCAAGAACTACAATCTTCCCCTTGGCGAACTGGCCATCTTTACCCAGCAGATCGCCTCGCTCCTCACGGCCGGGTTGCCACTCGTCCAGTGCCTGGAGGCGTTGCAGGACCAGACGGAGGATCAGGTGTTCCGCATCATTATCCGCGACGTGCGCATTGACATCTCGTCGGGCACCTCCTTCTCCGCAGCCGTCAAGAAATTCCCCCGGTCGTTCAATTCTCTCTTCATCTCGATGGTCGAGGCTGGCGAGGCCTCCGGCGCGCTCGCGGAAATCCTTGCCAAGGTGGCGGCGTATTTCGAGTCGACGGTGAAGCTGACCAAGAAGGTCAAGTCGGCCATGACCTACCCGATCGCGGTCATCAGCCTGGCCATCATCCTCGTCAACGTGCTGCTCATCTTTGTCATTCCGGTGTTCGCGGCGATGTTCGCCGATTTCGGCGCGAAGCTGCCCACGCCCACCCAGCTCCTGATCGACACCAGCAACTTCCTGAAGTACAACTTCCACTGGATCGTGATCGGGGTGATCGCCGCCTGGTGGGGGCTCCGGAAACTCGTCGCCACGCCCAAGGGCCGCCGGGTGAAGGACCACCTGCTCGTCCGGGCGCCGATCTTCGGCAACCTCATCCACAAGATCGCGCTGTCCCGCTTCTGCCGCACCTATGCCACGCTCATCCGGTCGGGCGTACCCATCCTGCGGACCCTGGAGATTGTGGCCGGCGCCAGCGGCAAAGTGCAGATCGAGGACGCATGCGCCGAAATCTCCAAGCACGTCAGCCAGGGCGGCCAGGTTTCCGAGGTGCTGGCGGTCAATCCCTTCTTTCCGCCAATGATGAAACATATGGTGAAGGCGGGCGAAACCACCGGCAATGTCGACGGCATGCTGAACAAGACCGCCGACTTTTATGACACCGAATGCGATGCCACCGTAGCCTCGCTCACCTCGCTCATCGAGCCGCTGCTGATCGTGTTCCTGGGCGTTGTTGTCGGCGGCATTGTCATGGCGATGTTCCTGCCGATCTTCCAACTCGGTGCCGTGGCCGGCGGCCTGCAAAAATGAACGCCTGGCGCGTGTTAGGAACCACCCCTAGGACGACCACTTCCCCATGCCTCCCAAAGGAAGGCCTCGCGGGCGGTAATAAGCCTGCGAAGATTGTTGCCAACCGCGCCTTGTGGCGCGGTTAACCTTGCGCCGGCCGGCGCCGAAGTGTTCGCTGGCCGCAAATTTCTCCCGCTCATGCCGGCTGTTCTCATCGTCGACGACCTGCTCTCCATCCACGAGATGCTGGATGCAGTCATCCAACCCACCGGGTTCGCAACGGCGTTTGCGACCGACGGGGAGAAGGCGCTCGTGCGCTACAAGGCGGAGAAGTTCGACTTGGTGCTCGCCGACATCGACATGAAGCCGATGGACGGCATCACGCTCCTCAAGCAGCTCAAGCTCTATGATCCCAGCTGCGTGGTCATCATCATGACCGCCTATGCCAGCACCGACAGTGCGATCCAGGCGCTCAAGTTCGGGGCGTTCGACTACCTGCAGAAGCCGTTCAAGGTCGACGAGCTCCTCGCCACCCTCAAGCGGGGCATGGAGTTCCGGCACATGGACGTCGAGCGCAGCGCCCGGTCCGGCCTGCCGGCCGTGAAGTCAAACGAGATCGAGACCCGGCTGATCGGCCGGAGCGCCAAGGCCCGGAAGCTCATCCAGCAGATCAAGAAGCTCAGCGCGGTCCACACCCCGGCACTGCTGGTGGGGGAGACCGGCACGGGCAAGGGAACCGTCGCGGAGGTCCTCCATGCCTGCGGCGGGGCCGAAGACCGCCCGATGGTTCGCGTCGACTGCGCCCTCAGCACGGACCAGAGCATCCGCGAGGGCATCCTCGGCCAGGACGGCTCCGGTGGCACCTGGGTGCTGCAGGCCCGCAACGGCACGTTGCTGCTGGAACACATCCACTGCCTGTCCCTGCCGGTGCAAAAGGAACTCGTGAGCGTGCTGCGCAACAACGCCCACGGCCTGCGTTTGATCTGCACGAGCGACGAGGACCTCGAAAAGCTCATGGACGAGGGGCGGTTCAATGATGAGCTCTTCTACCGCGTCGCCGCGCTGCCGGTCGTGCTGCCACCCCTCCGGGACCGGCTCGAGGATCTGCCGGACCTCATCAAATATTTCACCGGCCGGGTCGCCAACGCCCAGTTCGATGCCAGCCTGGCCGAGTTCACCGATGAAGCCATGGAGGTGCTCCGCGCCTACCACTGGCCGGGCAATCTGGCCGAGCTGGAGCAGGTGGTCTCCATGACCGTTTCGACCGCGGAAGCCCGCGTCATCCAGCCCCAGCAGCTGCCCTTGCGCCTGCGCGAACCGGAGCAATGGCCCAGCCTGGCGGAATATCAGCCCGGCACGCAAAAGCAGTACATCGACATGGTCATCCGCGCCTGCCAGGGCGACAAGGCCCGCGCCGCCCAGGTGCTCGGCGTGGATGTGAGCAGGCTGAACTGAGGTCAGCGGGCCGGAGGCGGGTCCTTTCCCGCTTGCCCTGCCGCACGGCGCCCGCAACCCTCGCGGGCGCTCACGCTCATGCCCAAACGCACCGACCTTGACTCCATTCTGATCATCGGCGCCGGGCCCATTGTGATCGGCCAGGCCTGCGAGTTCGACTATTCCGGCACCCAGGCCTGCAAGGCGCTCAAGGAGGAGGGCTACCGCGTCGTCCTGGTGAATTCCAACCCGGCGACAATCATGACCGACCCGGAGTTCGCCGATGTGACCTACATCGAGCCGCTGACGATCGAGTATCTCGAAAAGATCATCGAGGCGGAGCGTCCCTCCGCGCTGCTGCCCACGCTCGGCGGCCAGACCGCCCTCAACCTCTCGATGGAGCTGCACCAGGCCGGCATTCTCCAGAAATACGGCGTTGAGATGATCGGGGCGAAGCCCGAGGCCATCCGCAAGGGCGAGGACCGCGAGGCTTTCAAGCAATGCATGGTGCGGATCGGCCTCGACCTGCCGAAGTCGATGATGGCCCATTCGCTCGAGGAGGCCCGCAAGGCCGCCGACTACATCGGCTGCTTCCCGCTCATCATCCGTCCCTCCTTCACGCTGGGCGGCCAGGGCGGCGGCATCGCCTACAATCGCGAGGAGTTCGACCGGATCGTCGCCAATGGCATCGAGATCTCCCCGGTCCACGAAGTGCTGGTCGAGGAGTGCCTGCTCGGCTGGAAGGAGTTCGAGATGGAGGTGATGCGCGACCACAAGAACCAGTGCGTCGTCATCTGCTCGATCGAGAACGTCGACCCGATGGGCGTGCACACCGGCGACTCGATCACCGTCGCCCCCGCGCTCACCCTGACCGACAAGGAATACCAGCTCATGCGCGACGCCTCCTTTGCGGTCATCCGCGAGATCGGTGTCGAGACGGGCGGTTCGAACATCCAGTTCGCCGTCCACCCGGCGACCGGCCGCATGGTGGTGATCGAGATGAACCCGCGCGTCTCCCGCTCCTCGGCGTTGGCGTCGAAGGCCACGGGTTTTCCCATCGCCAAGATCGCGGCCAAGCTCGCCGTCGGCTACGCGCTCGACGAACTCCGGAACGACATCACCCGCGTGACCCCCGCGAGCTTCGAGCCGACGATCGACTACGTGGTCACCAAGGTGCCGCGCTTCACCTTCGAGAAGTTCCCCGACGCCGACCCGACGCTGACCTCGTCGATGAAGTCCGTCGGCGAGGCCATGGCCATCGGCCGCACCTTCAAGGAGTCGCTCCAGAAGGCGCTGCGCTCGCTCGAGACGGGGGCGCGGGGCTTCGGCGGCGGCGGCAAATACGGCGGCGACGAACAGCTGGAGGACAAGGTCATCAAGCAGAAACTCGGCACGCCGAACGCTGAGCGCATTTTTTTCATCCGCCACGCCCTCCGGGCGGGCTATACCGTGGAGCAAATCTATGACCTGACGAAGATCGATCCGTGGTTCCTGCACCAGTTGCGCGAGCTCTGCGAGATGGAGGAGGAGCTGAAGCGGCACACGCTCGCGACCATCGACACCGGCCTGCTGCGCCGCGCCAAGGAGGCCGGCTACTCCGACGTGCAGCTCGCGCACCTGCTGGCGGCCGATTTTGGAGCCGTGCGCGCCCATCGCAAGAAGGCCGGCGTCCACACCGTTTACCGTCTGGTCGACACCTGTGCGGCCGAGTTCGAGGCGTTCACGCCCTACTACTACTCCTCCTACGGCGACGAGAACGAGATCATCCCCTCGACCCGCCGGAAGATCATGATCCTCGGCGGCGGCCCGAACCGGATCGGCCAGGGCATCGAATTCGACTACTGCTGCGTCCACGCCTCGTTCGCCCTGCGCGAAATCGGCTTCGAAACCGTGATGGTCAACTCCAACCCCGAGACCGTCTCGACCGACTACGACACGAGCGACCGCCTCTACTTCGAACCCCTCACCCTGGAGGACGTGCTGGAGATCTACCAGCAGGAGAAATGCGAGGGCGTCATCGTGCAGTTCGGCGGGCAGACGCCGCTGAACCTCGCCACCGCGCTCAAGCAGCAGGGCGTGAACATCATCGGCACCTCGCCGGAAAGCATCGATATCGCCGAGGACCGCCAGCTCTTTGCCGCGATTCTCCACCGGCTCAACCTCAAGCAGCCGGCCAACCGCACCGCGGTCACCGAGGAGGAGTCCATCCGCTTCGCGCATGAGGTGGGTTTCCCCGTGCTGCTGCGGCCCTCGTTCGTGCTCGGCGGGCGCGGGATGTTCATCGTTTACAGCGAGACCGAGCTGCGCGCGGTCATCCGCCAGGCGTTCGACGCGATGCCGGGCAAGCCGGTGCTGGTCGACAAATTCCTCGAGGATGCCATCGAGCTCGACGTCGACTGCCTGAGCGACGGCGAAACCACCGTCATCGGGGGCATGCTCGAGCACATCGAGTACGCCGGCATCCACTCGGGCGACGCCGCGATGGTCCTGCCGCCGCACACGCTGTCCGCCGCGATCCTGACCACCGTGCGCGAAGCCACCTATGCGCTGGCGAAGGCGCTCAACGTCATCGGCCTGATGAACGTGCAGTTTGCGGTCAAGGACGGCGACCTTTACGTGCTCGAGGTTAATCCGCGGGCGTCCCGCACCGTGCCGTTTGTGGCCAAGGCGATCGGCGTGCCGCTGGCCAAGCTTGCTGCCAAGGTCATGACCGGCCTCAAGCTCAAGGATCTCGGCTTCACGCGCGAGCTCACCCCGCGCCACTGGTGCGTGAAGGAGGCGGTGTTCCCCTTCGTGCGTTTTCCCGGCGCCACTATCACGCTCGGCCCGGAGATGCGCTCAACCGGCGAGGTCATGGGCCTCGACGAAGACCTCGGCATCGCGTTCGCCAAGACGCAGGCCACCGTCAACGCCCTGCCGCTGTCCGGGAATGTCTTTCTCAGCGTGAAGGACGCCGACAAGCCCCGCGCGGTCGACCTCGGCCGCCAGCTCGAAGCGCTTGGCTTCACGGTCTACTCGACCAGCGGCACGGCGCGGACCCTCCGGGAGAACGGCGTCAACGTGCAGTTGCTGGCGAAGATCGACGAAGGCCGCCCGACGGTCATCGACCTGCTGAAAAACGGCCAGCTCCAGATGATCTTCAACACGCCCTCGGGCATGACGCCCCGCAAGGACGAGAACAAGATCCGCTCGGCCGCCTACGCCCACGGTATCTGCATCATGACCACGATCACCGGCGCCTTTGCCGCGCTCAACGGAATCAAGGCGCTGAAGCAGAAGCGCGTCGGCGTCCGCCCGCTTCAGAAATACATGGGCAACGTCGAGGCCGCGGGCTGAACAGCGGCCGGGTTTTTCCCGTGAACCGCCGTGGGCGCAGATCACGGAGCCATGGATTGAGGTGGGGCGCGTTACCTGTCCGCCGTAGCTTCATGCAGAGGCTGGATCCTCAACGCGCCTCTTTTCCACCTCCATCCGCCGGCTTTTTTTGTAGGAAGCCCGCTGGCGGGCGATTTCTTAGAGCGGTTTAAATAGACTCGTAGCCGCGCTTGGATGGAGGGCGGACCTCCGTGTCCGCCGCGGCTTGGCGGGAGCCTCGCCCTCCATTTGGTAGCAGTCTACGGCTACAGTTTTCGTGAAGCCGCTCTAGCTCCACCGGACGGCCTTCATTTGTAGGAAGCCTGCTCGCAGGCGATTCCTTGGATCTTCCAACAAGGAGTTTTCGGATAGCCTCCCACCGCGGGCTCGGGTAATCCTTTCCGGTCATGCCTACCTCCACCCCAACGCTCATCGCCCTGCTGCATGGACCCGACCAGCGCGGACTCGTGGCCCGCGTGGCCGGCTGGATCTTTGAACGCCAGGGCAACATCCTGCACGCCGACCAGCACCGGGACATGGAGAAGGGCGTGTTTTTCCAGCGGGTCGAATGGGTTCCGGCGAATGGCGATCCCGAGACCGAGGCGCGCGAGTTCCAGGCGTTTGCCGCGACTCTCGGCATGGCGGCGCAGGTGGCGTCCTCGGCGCACCGCCCGAAAGGCGCCATCTTTGTCTCCAGGGCTGATCACTGCTTCCACGACCTGATCCTGCGCGGGAAGGCGGGGGAGTTCGCCGGGGATTTCGCGTGTGTGATCTCCAACCACCCTGATCTTGCGGCCGCGGCGCGGGGCTACGGCCTGCCGTTCCATCACGTGCCGGTGGCCACGAGGAACCGGGCGGCGGCGGAGGCGCGCCAGTTGAGACTTTTGCGAGCCGCCGGCGTGGAGTTCGCGATCCTCGCCCGCTACATGCAGGTGTTGTCGCCCGGCTTTCTCGCGAAATTCAACCGGCCGGTGATCAACATTCACCACTCGTTCCTGCCCGCCTTTGCGGGCGGGCGGCCCTACCACCAGGCGCACGAACGCGGCGTGAAACTGATCGGCGCCACGGCTCACTATGCCACGGCTTTGCTCGACGACGGCCCCATCATCCAGCAGGACGTCGCGCGCGTGACGCACCGCCACAGCGTCGAGGACCTCATCCGCAAGGGGCGCGACCTCGAGAAGACGGTGCTCGCCCAGGCCGTCCGCTGGCACCTGGAGAACCGCGTCCTTGTCTACGGCCACAAGACCGTGGTGTTCGATTAGCGAGGCGCCACCTCAGACCACCCTGCTATCCTGAAATGGACGGTGATTGGAGGCTGACGGAGGCCAGAGCAAGCGCTCATTTAACCTCCGCTGCGCGGACTCACGACTGTGCCATTTGGGAGGGAGTCTGCGTGCGAGGGTGTGTGCCGGATCCCTAAAAGGCGCAGTTGAATGGGGTCACCGGGAACAATTATTAGCCGCAACATCATGATTGCAGAGACCTTAACCCTATACGCGTTTGCATGTCGGAAAGGTATACAAAATGCTTCTCTGGGGGGTGTGTGCTATAAGAAACTACTAATTAAATAGTTAAGATACTAAATGCTCCATTTCAAGTTCCCATGGGCCATTCAACGTCGAATTGCTTAACACTTATGACCAGAGGCTGGTATGGAAATAGGACGCTCTATGATTTTTTTATTTTGTAACAATTTATTGATGAAATCGTTGTGACACGTCTGTGAAGCGCTCATGCAACTGGCACGATTTTGGCTTATTGCAATCAGAATGAACAACCCGTTTAAGACCCTTTGCAAAGGACTGGTGACCCTCGCCCTCGTGGTCGCCGCAGGTTCATATGTATTCGCCAACACGATTACGCTGAACACCAACGCGTACAGCGATGCCTACCGCGGCGGCGAGTTCACGGCTGTTGGTACCGGCTTATCGACCGCAAGCTACGGCTCCGCCGCGCTTCTCGGCGGTGGGTTTGAGACCTTCTGCATGTCGTACTCGGAGGAATTCTCCCCCGGGCAGCCGTACAGTTTCACGCTCGGCCCTGCGTCGTTGGGTCCGACCATTCCCCTGAGCAACGGAGTGGCTTGGCTTTACTCCCAGTTTGCAGCGGGAACCTTGGCTGGCTACAATTATGGCACAACGGGATCTGCCCGGTATGATTCGGCCGGTCAACTCCAGCTCGCGATCTGGTGGCTTCAGAACGAGGAGAATGGTCAGCCCAATGCCGAGGGCGCGCCGGGTGCCGGGGGTGGATATAGACAGTACGATTCGAGTAACATCTTCGAATCTGAGGCCGTCAGCGCCTTTGGCGGCGTCGACAACGCGATGTTGGCAGCGAGCCCGTCTTCCGGGGTTTCCGTCATGATCCTTAGGGACGCCGCCGGTGGTCTGGTGCAACCTCAGCTCTATTACATCCCAGACGGCGGTGCGACGATTGCCCTGCTCGGTGCGGCGCTCATGGCCATCGCGGCGTTTCGCCGGCGCTTGGTCTGACGTTCACTCTTCCCTATTTCGCACAAGGCGCGGGCTCCGGCCCGCGCTTTTTTTTGTTAGCGTTGGATCTGACACCCTAAAGCTCGCTTTGCCTCGACGGGAAAGTGGCACGGGTCTCCCGACCCGTGGGACGTACAGATCATGGGTCGGCCTCCTTCGCCTGGCCTACGGAGCCCAGGGGAGACCCATGCTACGGAACTAGAGCGGTTTAAATAGACTCATAGCCGCGCTTGGATGGAGGGCGGACCTCCGTGTCCACCGCGGCTCGGCGGGAGCCTCGCCCTCCATTTGGTAGCAGTCTACGGCTACAGTTTTCGTGAAACCGCTCTAGC
>Ga0182019_10000054_pt1 | contig 57043 bp, 37 predicted proteins | sample 812E2MmetaG_FD_120483 | JGI IMG/M metagenome (GOLD analysis project Ga0182019, IMG submission 120483) | Permafrost microbial communities from Stordalen Mire, Sweden - 812E2M metaG | ecosystem: Environmental > Terrestrial > Soil > Wetlands > Permafrost | place: Sweden: Stordalen | collected...
CGGTGGTCAGGGTGTGGCGATTGGGTTTCTCCGAAAATAATCCAGGGTCTCGTTCAACCCGGCCTCCAGGGAGCTGACCGGTCGGAAGCCCGCTGCATGCAGGGCATCCATGTCGGCACAAGAATGGCGCACATCACCCGCCCGTTCGGAAGCAAAACGGATCTCCGATCGCGACCCGGCAAGCGCGAGGATGCGTCGCGCCAGTTCCAAAACCGTCACGCTTTCGCCGGAGCCGGCATTGAAAACGCCGGTCACTCCGGGAGTGGTGGCGGCGAAGATGGTGGCGGCGGCGATGTCCTTGACGTAAGTGAAATCGCGCGTCTGCCCGCCGTCGCCGTAGATGGTGAGCGGGGCGTGGGTCAGCGCCCGCTGCATGAAGCAAGGCACTGCCGCGGCATACGCGCTGTGCGGATCCTGGCGCGGCCCGAAGACATTGAAGAAGCGCAGCGCCGCGGTTTCCAGCCGGTGGTCCTCGGTGAACTGCCGGCAGTAGTGTTCGCCGTCGAGCTTGGTGACGGCGTAGGGGCTGCGGGGCGCGGGCAACATGGTCTCGACCATGGGCACCACCGGATGGTTGCCATAAACCGCCGCGGAACTGCTGAAGCACAGCTTGCGCACTCCGGCAGCGGCGGCCGCCTCGAGCACGTTGAGCAGGCCGGTGACATTGAGTGCGACGCACTCATCTGGATTCCGAACCGATTCCGGGACGCTGACCATCGCGGCCAGGTGAAAAACATAGTCGACACCGTGCACCGCGGCCTGGACCACAGCGCGATCCAGGATCGATCCCTCGATGAACTCGGTGCGCAGGCCGGCGAGATTGCGTCGGTATCCGGTCCGGAGGTTGTCAAGCACGCGCACCTCCGCGCGGCCCTGGAGCTGTTCAGCGAGGTGGCTCCCAATGAAGCCGGCACCGCCCGTGATCAGGACCTTCATGCGGTCTTGATGATGCGCTCCGCCGTGCGCTGCATGGCAGGTTCCTGTTGCTCGATGCTGCGGACCAGGGCGAATTGGTTGCGGCAGCGATCAAGATTGTGATCGGAGCGTTTGGTTTTGAAATACACGTCGCCTTCGAGGTAATCGGTCAGAAAGCGCATGCCGATCTCCAGGGTGATCAGCTTACCGGAGAACGCAAGATGCGCGCGCTCGGCCGGGGTCAGGATGCTGCCGGCGGATGCGAGGTAGCCGGAGACGAGGCCCTCAAAAATGGGCATCCGCATGGCGACCTTCGAAAGGTCGCCTTCATCCTCCGCGGCGGCATTCGTCGCCGACCGCACCATGTCGCCAAAATCGTAGAGCGATAGACCGGGCATGACCGTGTCGAGATCGATCACGCACACGGCCTCGTTCGTCGGGTCGTCCAGCATCACATTGCTGAATTTCGTGTCATTGTGAGTGATGCGCTCGGGGATGTCGCCGCAGCTCTGCAGCTGCAGCAACCCGTCGACCATCGCCTCCCGGGACAACACAAAGTCCAGTTCGGCTGGCACTCTCGCCACGCGGCCCCGTGGGTTGGCGACGATCGTCCGCTGCAGGGTTTCGAACCGTCTGCGCGTGTGGTGAAAGTCGGGGATCGTCTCATGCAGGCGCGCCCCCGGGAAATCGACCAGGAGGCGCTGGAACTCGCCGAAGGCCCGCGCCGCCTCATACGCCTGTCGCGGATTCTCGGCCAAATCCAGGGTCCGCGCTTTCTCGATGAAAAGGTAACACCGCCAGCAGTCACCCCGGTCGTCGCGATGAAATGCGCCCCCTTCCTTCGTCGGTACCAGCGTGAGCGCGCGGCGAGCAGGATCCGGCCGGCCGGTCGCGCGTGCGCGGGCGGCCACATGCCTCGTGACGCGCTGGATGTTTTCCATCAACGCCGCCGGGTCCCGAAAAACTCGCTGATTGACCCGCTGGAGAATGTAGCGCACCGGAGTTCCGGCTTGGTCGAAGCGGACGGCAAACGTGTCGTTGATGTGCCCGCTGCCGTAGGAGGCGCCATCGACAAAACAGCCGTGCAGCAGGAACGATTCGGCCAAAGCACGTAAATCCACCGGGATTCGGGCGAAGGAATCACTCATGTCGGTGCGCCCAAAGTTGTTTCGAATCGCGCTTTCCCACGCACGATTTCATTGCGCGGTCATGAATCGGCCCTGTCAATGTCTTAGCATTTTCCCGTAAGTGGTGTTGGCTCGGATCAGGGCGACGCGCGCCGGACTGCCCAGAGCCGCCAGGTTCCTCCCCTTGGGGGTCACCGGGTTCAACCGCGCGTTCCTCAGACCGCACCGTCAGGCTCGGGATTCGCGCCCTTCGCTGGCATCGCGGTTTGGTTGCGCGACGGGGAGAGCTGCCGTCCAATTTCCGCCCCGATCGACTTCCGCCTCGCCGGATCGGTTGGCACCGGCTTCAGAACTTGCCCTGCAGCCGTCCGCTCCGCTGATAAGAGCGGACCAGTTTACGGGGTCGAGTCCCGTCCCTCCCGCTACCAATCCAAGTCCCAACGCGAACACTTCACTTGATGTTGAAAACGCTGATCTTGCCGTCCTTCACGACCATCGTGGCAAGCGCCTCATCGGCCACGTCCTTGAAGGTCAGCCGCCAGAGCGCGACATGCCCCGTCCCCTTCTTGACCGCTCCAAAATAAGTGGCCTGATAGCCGGTGTTCAGCCGCGGGGAAAGCTGCTGGACGGCGGCGCTGAACTGATCCTGGGTCATCTGCTTCAACGAGCCGGTGGCATTCGCTAGGAAGGAGTCGTAATCGTTCTGCTTGATCGCCGTGATCAGCTGGTCGAAGAAGGTCTGGTCCTCTTGGGGGGCCTCGGCGGCGATGAGATCGCTGGCACCAGCCGCCAGGAAGGCGGCGCCGATGATGAGCGTGTGAATGATCCTGTTTTTCATGACAAAGCTCTCTGCCGACCGAAGAATCAGCCTGCGATACCTCGACATGATGCGGGGTAAACCGGACTGGTTGAGCTATGTCGCGCCGGGCGTTTTCATCAAGAGCAAAACCTTCGCCGGGACGTTGCCGAGCGGCGGCTGGCTTGATGGGCCACCTGGGGTGGCGGGCTATCCGTTCAACACGGTTGGCTGGAGCGGGAAAACGATCCCCAACAATATCAGTATCGAGAACTGGTGGTCGTATGAGCAGAACGCCATTGGTTAATGGAATGGAGCGCTGCGGCGGCAGATCACGCGAAAGTGCCCAATGCGCAGGCGAAAGATCCCGGCCGTCCACCAAAACGGCGCCGGCCGCTTGCACACTTGCCTCGCTCGCGGCAAACGAGCTTTCTAGTGAGGCGCCGGGCAGAATCGTCCGGCCAGTGTCTGCCCATCTCGCATCGTTAACTCCACCTTGAACCATGAAACCTATAATCGCACCGCTCGTGGCCCTTGGCGCCCTCTTGGTCAGCACTATCAGCCTCGCGCAGGAACTCCCCGTAACCCGGCCCGAGGCGGTCGGAATGTCCTCCGCCCGGCTCCAACGGATCGCCAGCGCGGTCCAGCAGAGCATCGACGAACACCGGATCACCGGTGCCGTCACGATGATCGTGCGCCACGGCCAGGTGGCCTGGCTCGATGCTCGGGGCCTGGCGGACCGCGAAGCGGGCAAGCCGATGCAGCCTGACTCGTTGTTTCGGATCTGCTCAATGACAAAGCCCATCACGAGCGTGGCCGTGATGATGCTTTACGAGGAGGGAAAGTTCCTGCTCGCGGACCCGGTCGCGCAGTACCTGCCTGAGTTCCGGAACGCCAAGGTCCTCGTGAAACCGGCCACGGGCCCATCGTACACCATTCCCGCGAGCCGGGACATCACGATCCTCGACCTGCTGCGGCACACCTCGGGGCTCACCTACCCATGGAACGAGACCGTCGGGCCGGCGTACGCCGCGGCCGGCGCCGCGGACGGCCTGAATCCGTATGACGGGACGATCGCCGACAGCGTGAAGCGCCTGGCGGGCCTCCCGCTGCTGTTCAACCCGGGCGAACGCTTCGAGTACAGCCTGTCGGTCGACGTCCTTGGGCGGCTCGTCGAGGTGGTCTCGGGGATGAGCCTCGACGAATTCTTTCGCACCCGGATTTTCGGACCCCTCGGCATGAAGGATACGTGCTTCTACCCGTCAGCCGAGGTGCTCCCGCGCCTCGCGGCCGCCTACATCTATCGGGAGGGCGAGGGCCTGGTCCGATTCCCGGACCAGCCCATCGTCGAGGGTTCGTTCAGCTACTCGGCCGATTATCCCTACCGCGGCCCTAAGAAGCTGTTTTCGGGCGGAGCGGGCCTTTGTTCGACCGCCGCCGACTACGCGTGCTTCTGCCAGATGATGCTCAACGGCGGCCGGCTGGGCTCCGTCCGACTGCTGAGCCGGAAATCCGTAGAACTCATGACTACCGATCACCTCGGGAGGATCAGCCCCGATCAGGGCTTCGGGCTGGGGTTTGGAATCGACGGAGTAAAGGGGCCGCTCACCGAGCTCGGTTCCCCAGGAGCTTTTAACTGGGGCGGCTTCTTCTATACGGCGTTTTCGATCGATCCGAAGGAGGAGCTGATCGTCATCTTCATGGGCCAGTTGCACCCCACCGGCGGCCTTAGCCTCGATCGCGAGGTCCACGCGCTCGCCTATCAGGCGATCGCCGACTGAGCGCCCCGGTGGGCGGCTGACCCAGACCCACCGGCAACTGTCATCTCTTCCGCTGAGCCCCATGCCCGCTTTCCTGACAGCATTCCCGGCCGGCAGCCACGCCACCCAGCGGATCGTGTTGCCCTTGTTCTGCCTGCTCCTGTTCGCACCGCTGTCCGCCAATGCCGACGGGACGAAACTGGTCGTTTTCGACCAGCCCGTTTCCACCCACGAGTGGACGCTGAAGGCAATCAATCCTGGACTCCCGGCTGATTGGACGGGATATGACTTTCTTGTGCTTGAATTCCGGGCGTCCTCGAGCCAGCGCTTCGAGCTCGGACTGAAAACCACCCAAGGGGACATCGCCAAGCGCATTCATCCCTATCCAGGCGTCTGGGTCCGCGCGTCAGTTCCCCTGCGCTATTACCGGCAGGGCCTCGGGAACGCCCAGGATCTGGCGGCCACGGTCAACCAGCCGCGCGATTCCTACTGGATCAACATCGAGGGCGGCGGCAGCGGCCCGACCACGAACGTGCAGGGCCTGAGCGTGGTGATGCGCTATCCGGTGGGCGAGCCCAGGCTCGAGATCCGCTCCGTCACGCTTGCGAGAACCGACCCCGGTGACGCCGTGCTCGAGGGCAAGCCGCTGATCGACGAGTTCGGTCAATATGTTCACGCCGAGTGGCCGGGCAAAGTCCACGCCGCCGCCGACCTGGAAGCAGCGTGGACCGACGAGGCGGCCGCGCTCGCCCACAGCGCCTTTCCGGACCGCTGCATTTATGGCGGATTCGCGACGACGCATGCGACGGCCACCGGATTTTTCCGGGTCGAGCAGATCGACGGCCGCTGGTGGTTTGTCTGCCCGGATGGGCACCTGTTCTATTCGACCGGCGTAAACGGGATCGGGCCGGGCTCCGGAACGCGGGCGGCCGGACGCGAGGATTATTTCGCGACAGCGTTTCCCGCGTTGCCGACCATCCCCGGCCTCGTGAATCGGCCGGTGCCGCAGGTTTCGCCTTATCTTGGGAATTTGCAGCGGCGCTTCGGCGAGGATTGGCGCGGGCCTTGGGCGCAGTTCACGGCGCGGCGGCTGGAGGCGTGGGGCCTCAACACATCCTACGGTCCGCTGTTGAACGACTCGCTCGGCGAAAGCCCGCACTGGAGGCCCTATGTCTTCACGATCCGCAACTGGTATTCAGGACCGTCCGTCATGGGCATGCCCGACGTTTATTCCGACGCGTTCGCCCAATCCGTCGATGCCGAGGCGGCGCGACAGCTGGCGCCGCGAAAAGAGGATCCATGGATGCTCGGCTATTTCATCGGCAACGAACCCCCGTGGCCCGGCCGAGAAAGCCAGTTTGTCGATCTCGTCCTCGAAGGCGCTGCGTCAGAAATACAGAAGCACTTCAAGGCCGGACTCGCCCTGGGCGACACGCCGGCTCGCCGGCGCGATCTGGTGCTCGCAGCCTTCGAGCGTTACCTCGCGGTCATCAATGCCGCCGTGAAGAAACATGATCCCAATCACCTGAACCTCGGCATCCGGTTCGGCGGCACACCCCCGGACTACGTCGTCAAACTGGCGCGCGGCTTTGATGTCTATAGCCTCAACAAATACCGCTGGGAGCCGCCCCCCGAGGCAATCAAGAAGGTCGGTGAGCTGGTCGGCCGGCCGATTCTCATCGGTGAGTTTCATATCGGCGTGCCGGGCCGCGGTCTGGCGCCGGGCCTGGTGCAGGCGATGAACCAGACGGAGCGCGGTTTCGCCTACCGCTATTACGTCGAGCACGCCGCCGCCCATCCGGAAGTGATCGGCACGCACTGGTTTCAATGGGTCGACCAGCCGGCCACCGGGCGCCCCGACGGCGAGAATTACAACATCGGTTGGATCGACGTCACCGATCGCCCCTATCCCGAACTCGTCGCCGCCGCCAAACTCACGCACGCGCGCCTCCTCGACATCCATTCGGGCAGAATTCCGCCAACCGAACGCCGGGCGCAGGCCTCCGAAGTCGGCACGCCCGCAGAGGCCGATCTTTTCGGCCGTCCGGCAATCCAATGACCCGCAACCGTCAGGCCCGGCCCAGCCTCTTTATCACCTACCCTTCCTTTCCCATGAACTCCCGTTCCATCGCCATTCTGATTATCAGCGGGGCCACCCTCCTCGCCGCGCGCGGCCTCGCCGCCGGACCAGTTCGCCTGACCGAGGGAGACACCGTCATTCCGACCTATCTCTCCGGCGCGCCAGACCCCAATCCCATGTTCAACTTCGGCCGCCAGTCGCAGGGAGCCGCGGGCCGCATCTACCCCTATCCCCTCTACGACAACCTCACCAACCAGAAGGGCGAGCAGACCTACCATCTGGTTTACCTCGAGAACGACTACGTCAAAATCGGCATCGCGCCCGGGATCGGGGGGCGCCTCTTCTCGGCCGTGGACAAGACGAACAACTACGGTTTCGTCTACCAGCAGCATGTCATCAAGCCCGCGCTGATCGGTCTGATCGGCGCCTGGATCTCCGGCGGCATTGAGTGGAACATCCCGCACCACCATCGCGCGAGCACGTTCCTCCCCGTGCAATACCGCACGGAGGAAAACGCCGACGGCAGCAAGACGGTCTGGGTCGGCGAGCTGGAGGTGCGGCACCGCATGCGCTGGGCCGTCGGCTACACCCTGCACCCGGGCAGCAATGTCCTCGAATGCTCCGTCCGCATTCTCAACCGCACGGCGCTTGTGAACACCATGCTCTGTTTCGCCAACGTCGCGGTGAGCGCGAACGAGAATTACCAGATCATTTTCCCGCCCAGCACGCAGTTCGTGACCTTTCACGGCAAACGCGAGTTCACGACCTGGCCGATCGCCACCACCCGCTACAACGGCGCGGACTTCACCGGTGGCGTCGACGTGAGCTGGTACCGGAACCACCAGCTTGCGAACTCGATGTTCGCCTGGAACTACTCCGACGATTTCTTCGCCGGCTACGACCACGGCAAACAGGCCGGCACGATGAGCATCGCCGACCATCACGTCGTGCCGGGGAAGAAATTCTGGACCTGGGGCAACGGTCCGCGCGGCCGCATCTGGGACGCCATCCTCACCGACACTGACGGCCCCTATGTCGAGCTGATGGTCGGAGCCTACTCCGACAACCAGCCCGACTACTCGTGGCTGCAGCCCTATGAAGCCCGGTCCTTTGAAATGTATTGGTATCCCTTCCGCGACATCGGTGGCGTGAAAAAGGCCAATCTCGAGGCCGCGGTGAATCTCGAGATCACGAATGGCACCGCGCACGTTGGATTTTGCACGACCACCGCTCACCCACGCGCCACTGCCCGGCTCACCGCCGGCGGCCAGACCCTCGTCGAGGAGACCGTCGCGATCGATCCCGCCCGGCCCTACCAAAAGCAGATCGCTCTGCCCGCCGGCACCGATCCGCACTCCGTGCGCGCTGCGCTGCTCGTGGATGGTCGCGAGCTCGTCGCCTATTCTCCGGTCACACTCGCCCCGATGGAAATGCCGGAAGCGGTCAAGTCGCCGCCTGCGCCGCAGGACCTCAAGACCGACGAGGAACTGGACCTCGCCGGTCAGCGCCTCGACCAGTTCCACGATCCCGACCGCGCGCCCGAGCCTTACTGGGAGGAGGCGTTGCGCCGCGATCCCGGCGACACAGAGGCCCATGCCGGCCTCGGCCGCCTGGACCTGCGGTGCGCCCGTTACCCGGAGGCGGAACATCATTTCCGGGCCGCCCTCGCGCGCCTGACCGCGCGATATACCCCGTCAAAGAACGCAGAGCCGTTCTATTTTCTGGGCGTCGCGCTCAAAGCCCAGGGCCGGGCCGACGAAGCCCGCGATGCCTTCTACCAGGCGACGTGGAGCCAGGAGTGGAAGGCGCCGGCGTACTACGCCCTTGCCGAGATCGCTTCGGCTCACGGCGATTTCCAAGGTGCACTTGATCTCCTGAACCGCTCGCTTGACGCAAATGCGCTCAACCTCCGCGCCTATGGATTGAAGGCGGCCGTTCTCCGCCATCTTGACCGCGCCGCGGAGGCTCGCGCGGTGCTGGAGTTCGCGGCGCGCAAGACTGACCCGCTGGATGTGCGCCTGATGGCCGAACAATGGCTGCTCACCCGCGACGCCGCGGCGGCCCGCCCGCTCTTTGCGACCCTGAACTCGCATGGTCCGACCGCCCAGGAGACCGCCGCGGAATACGCCGACGCCGGGCTCTGGCGGGACGGCCTGGAGGTGCTCGCGCAAGCGGTCGCGGCGCCGCCCGACAAAACCAAGATCTCACCGCTGGCGTATTACTACCTGGGTGACTTCGCGGAAAAGCTCGGCGACGCCGCGCAGGCCGCCGGTTACCGGCAACTCGCTGCACAGGCTGCGCCGGATTACGTCTTTCCATTCCAATCCGAACTTATCCCCGTCCTCCGTCGCGCGATCGCCACGAATCCGCAGGACGCCCGCACTCCCTATTATCTCGGCAACCTCCTTTTTGACTGGCAGCCGGCCGAGGCTGTGCAGCTTTGGGAAAAATCCGTCGCGCTCGACCCGAACTTTCCCGTCGCCTGGCGCAATCTCGCGCAAGCCTGGGCGCATCAAGACGGCGACGAGCCGCAAGCCAGGGCCATTGCGGCCCTCGAAAAGGCCGTTGCGATTGGCGAGGCTGACCCGACCCACCTCGCCGAACTCGACGAGCTTTACGAGTCTGCCGGCACGCCGGTTGAGAAGCGCCTGGCCATGATGGAACGGCATCAAGCCGCTGCCGTGAGGAAAGACGAGGCCTTGGTCAGCCTGATCAATCTCAAGATCTTCGCGGGCAAGTCGGATGAGGCGATCGCGCTGCTGCAGGGCCGCACTTTCAGCGTCTGGGAGGGCGGCACGCGCTACAACACGGGCGAGGCCTGGGCGAACGCACACCTCGTGCGCGGCCTCCAGCGGTCCGCCGCGAAGCAATCCGCGGACGCGCTCGCCGATCTTGACGCTGCGTTGACCTATCCCGCCAACCTGCGCGCGACCGACGCGTTTGCGAACCCCGCGCGGCAGGCGGAGGTCGACTACTGGCGCGGCTGCGCGCACGAGGCTCTCGGCCAGCGCGAGCAGGCCCGCCAGTTGTGGACCGAAATTGCGGCCGCGCTGCCGCCGGCCACCGGTCTTCGTGTTGGCCTCAATCCGTTCCTGACGCGCGGCGTCCAGCATTATTATCAGGCGCTCGCGCGGCAAAAACTCGGTTCCGCGGATGGCGTCGAGGCCGTTTTCCGCGAACTCGTCGCCTCCGGCGCTGCCGTGGAAACGCCGGATCCCGCACTTCCAGCCGCCCTGCGACCGTCCCCGCGCATGCGCACCGCGACGGCGCACTACCTCGCCGGACTGGGCGATGCCGGATTGGGCGAAAAGGAAAAAGCCCGCGCTGAATTCACTGCCGCCCTTGCCGCCGCGCCCGACCATCTCGGCGCCAAGCTCGCCCTGGACCGACCGTAAACCGTCGCGGCACGCTTCCCATCGTTTTCCCCAGCATGCCCAGGAACCTGCGCTTCGTTCTGACCTTTCCCGGCGGCATCGTTCCGGGGAGGCGTGCGCACCCTTCTTCCCTATCCATGAAATCCCTCCTTTGTTTCGCCTGGCCTGTGATTGGCCGGGCTGGCGCCGGCGCGTTGGCCGCGCTTGTTCTCATTGTCGCCGGCTTGCCCGCCACCCGCGCTGAGGATGCGCCCCAGTCGTGGCCGCTGCAGAGAACCCCCGGCCCCGGCGGCGATCCCCACCAGGATCCCGCGACCTGGCCGCGCTCCCCCTCGCCGGCCCAGCAACCGGTCCGGCGGGCGGTGGCGCCCCAGCCCGCGCTGGTTGACGCCGGTCAGGGTGACTGGATTCTGGCCGGAGGCTGGAAACTGGCCAGTTCGATCAAGGTGCCCGCCACCGCGCGCGAGATTTCCCAAGCCGGTTTCGACGCCTCCACCTGGTACGAGGCCACCGTGCCGGGCACGGTGCTCACGACGCTGGTCGACCAAGGCGTTTACCCCGAGCCGACCTATGGGCTGAACAATCTCGCCATTCCTGAATCGTTGAATCGCGAAGACTACTGGTACCGGCACGAGTTCGTGCCCCCGGCCGACAGCACCGGGCGAATTCTCACGCTCACGTTCAAGGGGATCAACTATACCGCCGAGGTCTGGCTCAACGGCTGCCGCCTCGGCGACATCCGCGGGGCCTTCCAGCGCGGCCTCTTTGATATCACCGCGCAGGTGCGGTCCGGGCAGGCCAACGCGCTCGCCGTGCGGGTCTCGCCCGTGCCGCATCCCGGCATTCCCCATGAGGAGTCGCTCGCCGCTGGCGCGGGCCCCAACGGCGGCGCCATGACCCTCGACGGGCCGACCTTCTTCTGCACCGAGGGCTGGGACTGGATCCCCGGCATCCGCGACCGTTGCACCGGCCTCTGGCAGGACGTGGTGCTCCACGTCAGCGGCCCCGTGACGCTCGGGGATGTCCACGTGAAGACCGACCTGCCGCTGCCGGATACCTCCCGCGCCGAGGTGTTTGTCTCCGCGGCTATCGCCAACCACGCGGCCGAACCGCAGACGTTCACCGTGCGTGGCGAGTTCGAGGGTGCCGCGTTTTCCCAGACGCTGACCCTGGCCCCCCACGCGCAGGGCTTCGCGAAATTCGGCGCCGGCGAATTCGCGGACCTGCGGGTGAACCACCCGCGCTTGTGGTGGCCGAACGGATACGGAAAACCCGAACTTTACCACCTCAGGCTCACCGTCGCCAACGCCGCCGGCCGCGTGACGGAGACCAAGTCGCTGCGCTTCGGCATCCGGCATCTCACCTATGAACTATCGGCCTTCGATCCGCACGGCGAGGTCCGCCGCTACGAATTCTCGCCGTCAACCGTCTGGAGCCAGCTCGTGGTCGACAAGCGGCACGCCGCTCTGCGGGCGAGCGGGTCGCTCTTCCTGCCGTCGATCGCCACGGGGGCGGAACACTCCGCCGGGCTCACGCCGAGCGACGACACCGCGACCGCGCCTTTCCTCGTCATCAAGGTCAACGGCCAACGCGTCGTCTGCAAGGGCGGCAACTGGGGCCTGGACGAGGCGCTCAAGCGGGTGAGCCGCGCCAAGCTTGAGCCGTATTTCCGCCTCGAGCGTGACCTCGGCCTCACGATGGTCCGCAACTGGTGCGGCCAGAACACCGAGGAGGTCTTTTACGACCTGTGCGACGAGTACGGGCTCATGGTCTGGAATGACTTCTGGGTGTCGTCGCAGGATTGGAATATGCAGCCGCTGGACCTGCGGCTGTGGCTGGCCAACGCCGAGGATGTGATCAAGCGCTTCCGCAATCATCCGTCGATCGTGCTGTGGTGCGGCCGCAATGAAGGCGTGCCGCCGCCGGCTTTGAACGAGGGCCTCGACGCGCTTGTGCGCGAACACGATAGCAGCCGCTACTACCAGCCGAGCTCCGTCGCGGTCAACCTACTGTGGAGCGGGCCGTGGAACCACGCCGATCCGGTCAAGTTCTTCAGCGAGTACGGCCGGGGCTTCACCACCGAGCTCGGCCTGCCCTGCCCGCCGACGGCCGATGCCATCCGCGCGATGATGCCCGCCGCCGATCAGTGGCCGATCAGCGACACCTGGGCCTACCACGACTGGCACCAGAAGGACCACGGCGAGGTGCCGGCGTTCATGGACGCGATCGCCAAGCAGTTCGGCCCGGCGACGGATCTCGAGGACTTCTGCCGGAAGGCGCAGATGCTGAACTACGCCGGTCACCGCGCGCTGTTCGAGGGCTTGAACGCGCACCTGTGGAATCCGGCTCCGGGCCGGTTGATCTGGATGAGCCACTCGACCTGGCCCAGCATGGAGTGGCAGCTTTACAGCTCCGACTACGAGACAAACGGCGCCTACTTTGGCGCCCGCAAGGCCTGCGAACCGTTGCACGTCCAGTGCAACCTCGACGACCGGAAGGTGGTCGTCACCAACACGACCCTCGCCGCCGTTCCGGATGCGACGGTGCGGGCGGAGCTGTTCGATCTGCAGGGCCGGCGCATCGCCGGCCAGCAATCCACCGTGCTCGCCGCGGCCAACGCCACCACCGAGGCGTTCCGGCTCGACGAATCCGCCGCGGCCAGCCTCCCGCTCTATTTTGTGCGGCTGGCGCTCGTCGATGCGGGGGGACGGACGCTGTCCGACAATTTCTACTGGCACGCCCGGCGCGAGGAAGACCACCGTTTGCTGAACACCCTGCCGCGGGTGACCCTCACCGGCGCGGCGACCGTGAAACGCGGAGAGGAGGCGAGCGTCGTGACCGTCGAGCTCACCAATCCGGCCACAAGCGTGGCGCTGCTTGTGAAGACGACCTTGCGCACCGCAACGGGCGAGCGCGTGCTGCCGGTGTACGCCAGCGATGGCTACTTTTCGTTGCTGCCCGGGGAGTCGCGCCGGGTCATTCTCGAGACTCCCGTGACCGCCACCCCGCTGCAGGTCGCCGTCGACGGCTGGAACGCCGCCCCGACCGCGCTTCCCGTTCAGGAATAACCGTCCCAATTGCATGAGTCCCCGCGTAGCCGGACTCCTGCGGTTAAGGTGGGGCGCGCTATCCCTAACGCGCTGGCTTTGCTTAGGTAAACTCTCGCCGCAGCAAACGGGCGCAGGATTGGCTTGGCGCGCCTCCGACTTTGCGCAACAACCGGGTAGCGTGAGCCCCACCGACGAAAACCCCGATTCGGGCACCGACCAGGTCCATGGCATCGCCGGCTGGCGACGGGTCTTGGTCTGGCCGCTCGCCCTGCTCGTGCGACTGTGGGGGCGCTCACTGCGTTTCGAGGTGGCCCCCACTGATCTGGCCAACATCACCAAGCGGGACGAACCGGTGGCCATCATTCTCTGGCACAACCGGCTTTTCCTCGCCGCCGAGATCGTCCGTCGCTTCCGGCAGGGCCGGCCGGCCTACTCGCTGGTCAGCGCGAGCAAGGATGGCGCGTGGCTCGACGCCTTCTTCTCCATGGTCGGCATGCGCACGGTGCGCGGCTCCAATCACCGCCTCGGTCGGGAAGCCGTGCTCGCGCTCATCGCGAAGCTCCGCGGCGGTTACGATATCGGCATCACGCCGGACGGTCCGCGCGGCCCCTGCTATGAGTTCAAGGCCGGCGCATTGGTCGTCGCCCGGCGCGCCGGCGCGCCGGCGCTGCTGCTCGGCATGAACTTCCGCTCCGCCCGGCGGCTCAAGAGCTGGGATGGTTTCTACGTTCCCCGGCCCTTTTCCCGCGTGCAGATTCGGTGCGCAGTCGTGCCTGCGGCCGAACTCCGCGACGAAGGCATGACCGCCGAAGTCATCCAGCAACGCCTCCGAGAGCTCAACCCGGACTGACGGCGCGTAGGGTCGGCGCCGTTTCGACAGGCTCATCCGTTCGACAGGCTCAGGATGAGCCTAAACGGCCCGGACACAAGGTCCGGCCCAACCGCGGCTTCCCGACGCGCTCGCTCCTGTGCCAGCGGACGCCCGCCCGCTGCCTCGGCCTAGAACGTTGGCTCGATGGTGATGCTGCCGCCCGGCTCGACGGTATAGTCGTTGCCGATGCACCAAGTGAGGTCGTTGAGCAACAGTTTGAATATGATGGGCATCACGGCGTCGCTGATCGTAATGGTCCACTTGTCGTCGGCGGCGCAATCCATCACCAGCCCCTTGTCCCAACTCAATCCAGGTCCATCGCCGCGCACGTAGATGGCATTGCCGAAGCCAACGTCGAGGTTCGCCGTGATGGTCGTGATGGTTGTCTTGATCGCGGGTTTCTTGGCCGGAGCCTTGCGGACGGACTTGGCGGCGGCAGCGACCGGCGCGGCTGGGGCCTTGGCGCCCTTGCTGGTCTTGGGAGTCTTTGCAGTGGTCTTCTTCATTGGTTCACTTTGATTTTCTATTTAATATTATCGCCGTCGCATTATCCGGGCAATGCTAAAACGACGGAATGACCAGCCCATAGCAGATCAAATACCAAGTTTGAAGCTCCGAGATGTGACAAAAGCGGGCGCAAATCGCCGCGCAGGAGAAAAAAGAGATTTACTCGCCCTCACCCATCGCCCTAAATGCGCCCCTTCCGCTCCGGGGCAGTAGCTCAGTTGATAGAGCGCCTCGTTCGCAACGAGGAGGTCGCCGGTTTGAGCCCGGTCTGCTCCACCAGTTTTCGCCGCTGGCGAAAACTGCCGTGCCGAAGGCTTGCCGAAGGCGGGCCTTTAATAATCAGCGATTTGGGAGAGTCGTGTGGCCTGGCGCTGCCCCACGGGGCCCCGGGGCAACCGCTGTGCTCTGGGCCGGTTCGGGCAATGTCGCTGGATTGAATTATCGCGCCGAAGAAGCGCGGTTGCATTCTGGCGCTATGCCGGATCATTCTCAGGTCGTCAGCCCCCTGGTGGCCGCATCCGAGAATACGTTGTTCTCATGAGAATCGCCTTTCGGCAATTGGTGAAGACCCCCGGCTTCACCGTCATTGCACTCATCACCTTGGCGCTCGGAATCGGGGTCAACACGACGGCCTTTACCGTTCTGAACCGCCTGCTCTTTCTGCCGCAGCCCTATCCCGAGACTGGCAGGATGGTGCAGATTTGGAGCACAACTCCCCAATGGCAAAACGGCACCCTCTCACCCGCCGATTTCTGCGACCTTCGCGAGCAAAACACGGTCTTCGCTCACCTCTCGGTCTGCAATATTGACTACTTTAAAAGTCTGGCGGCTGCCGGCCATACCCCGGAGCAATCCATCGCCGTGGCAGTCACGGCAGACTTTTTCTCAATCCTCGGCATTTCTGCCTCCCTGGGACGCACGTTCACTCCGGAGGATCAGGCCAAACAGGCGCCGGTGGTGGTCCTGTCCAACACCTATTGGCAAAAACACTTGGCGGGGGATTTGAACGTGCTCGGGCGCTCCCTGCGGTTTGATGGCAAGACGGTGACCGTGATCGGGGTAATGCCGCCTGTCCTCGACGATCCGTTGCTTTGGAATGGCCGGATTGATCTGTGGTACCTGGATTTCGTCGAACTTAACCGGCAATTGCGGGATCGGTCCTGGTATTCGGTGATCGCCCGCCTGAAACCGGGCGTGACCCTCGGCCAAGCCCAGACCGAGTTAAGAACCATTGCTGCCCGGCTGGCGCATGATTTCCCGAAGACCAACGACCAGCGCGGCTTGCGGGTGGCGCCCTTCGCCCCTGATTACCAGGGCGATCTCGGACGCACTCTCAACTGGTTGGTCATGGCCTTGTCTCTCTCGGTGCTCTTGATCGCGTGCGTTAATCTCACCAACCTGCAATTCGTTCGGTCGACGGGCCGCTCTCGGGAATATGCCATCCGCCTCGCGCTGGGCGCCTCGCGAGGCCAGCTCATCCGTCAGCTGCTGAACGAGAGCCTGTTGCTTTCCCTATCGGGTGGAGCCTTCGGCTTGCTGGTCGCGAAATGGGGCAACGCCTATTACGCGGCCTATTTTGATGCGCCCATGCCGCTTGATCTTTGTGTGCTCGCATTCGCCTTTGCCGTTTCCGTGCTGGTGGGAGTCGTCTCCGGGGTGATTCCAGCCTGGTTCGGTTCGCGCGCGGATATCAGCGCAGCTTTAAAACAGGGCGGCCGAGGTTCAACTGCCGACTGTTCGCGCCATCGGCTCCGTCACGGATTGATCGTGGCTGAACTCGCCCTGGCGCTTACCTTGCTGACCGGTGCCGGCTTTTTTATCCGCGGAATCCAGCGGATCATGAGCCGGGAACTGCACTGGCGGCCGGAGAATACCTTGGTCGGATACTTCGAACTGCCTTACGAACGCTACGGCGACGAAGCCGACCGCCGTCTGCAGGTCATCACCGATAAATTCCTGGCGGCATTGCGCCTGCTGCCCGGCGTCGACCACGCAGCGGTTTCCAGCAATTCACCGGCCTGGGCCTATGGCGGGCGCATGAACCTCCTCATCGAAGGCCAGAGCCCGCCGCCCAAAGGGAACGCGCCGGGGGCCCGCCATATCTCAATCACCTGCGACTTCTTCGATACCGTCGGCATCCGCTTGCTGCAGGGGCGGAACTTCACCGATTTCGACCGGCCCGATGCACCCGGAGTCGCGATTATTAACCAAGCCATGGCCGAGAAATTCTGGCCCGGTCAAAATCCGATCGGCAAACGGATTGGCGATGCTGATTCCAGCAACCCCCGCTGGTATGAGATCGTCGGCGTTGTGAATGACATCGTCGCCGGACTCGATTTCGATGGTGAGCATTCTCGCTCTCAGTTTTACCGGCCGTGGGCGCAGCACTCCATTCGTTTTATCACCTTCTCGCTGCATAGCACTTCGGATCCGCGGACGCTGACGGACCGCGTCCGTCAATCCCTGGCGGGCATTGAACCTGATGTCGCAATCACCGACTTGACCACCGCAGAGGAGGCGATGAAGAACAGTCTGTCCGGCTATGCATTTGTCCGTCGCACGCTCGCCCAACTTGCAGGCTTGGGCCTACTGCTCTCTGCCATGGGGGTCTACGGAGTGATCGCCAATCTGACCGTGGAACGCACCCACGAAGTCGGCGTCCGGATGGCCTTGGGTGCGCAGCGCGGCGATGTGGTCTGGCTCTTCCTGCGCAATGGGGTCACGCTGGCGCTGATCGGTGCCGCGATCGGGCTGCTGCTTTCCTTCGCTTTGGTGCGCGTCCTCATCCAAACCGTCGCCATCATCCCTGGCGATGATCCGTGGATTATCGCGGGCCTGGCTGCGGTTCTCGTGGGTGTCGCCGTGCTTGCCTGCTGGTTGCCCGCCCGGCGGGCGACCAAAGTGAGTCCACTCCTCGCCTTGCGGGCAGAGTGACTAACGGTGAGCACGCCAGGCGTCGGCGTTCCCTCCAGGCCAGTTAGGCCGCGTTTCAATCGGGCATGCCAGGCGCCCGGGTCAGCCAGTGCAGCACGTTCGCAAGCAGTTGATGGTTCTGCTTCGCCTCCGGCGCGTTCATGCCTACTTTTTGCTTTCCTGGCCCGGCCAGTTGCGCGCTGAACATCGCCGCCTCGCCGAAGACCGCGACCCGCCCGTTCCCGACCTTCATGACGGCGCCCTGACACCAGCCTTCCAGCGACTCCTTGGGGGTGGCTGCCGCGAACTGCCACGCTTTGGCCGGCTTGAGTGACAAATAGTTGACGCTGAACACCAGAACCGGGGTCGCGTCTTGGGGGACCTTGAACGCCGAACCGACAAACGTTTTCACCTCGGTCACATTCTCCTGGCCTTCGCAGCCCCGGGTGATCGCGCTTTCCCTTAGCCCGGCGCCCTGCCCGAAAGTGAATGTCGCCGGCAAGCCGGTGGGTTTTGCCACCGCAAAACCGTTGCTGAATTCCACCCCAAAGGCTCTGGCCAGGTCGCCCGCCGCCCCGGGAAACGGCATGTGGTCCACGATAAGGAAGAGCGCCCCGCCCTTTTCGACCCATGCGCGAACGGCGGCGATCTCGTCGGTCGTGAACGCAGACGGCGTCGGCAGTGACCAATCCTCGACGTTCCGCTCGTTGAGCGCGTTGGCAATCACCAGGACATCCACGCCGTTCAAGGAGTCCGACGATAACGGCTGTCCAAGGCCGGCCACTCGATATCCGTCGCGCCGCAGGAATTCGGCGAACGGTTTGTAGCGCCCGGTGGCGGTATGGTAGTTATGGTGCGCTTCGTCGATCGCGACGCGGGGGCCTTTCCCCGATTCGTAGGCCGGCTTCGGAAGTGGTGGCTTGTATTCCAGGTCGGGCTCCTGCTGCGCCTGAACGATGCCCGCAGCTGCCAACAGGATGATGCCAGAGAATAGGATTTCCTTTTTCATATGACCTTCGCACCGCCAGAGCGGGATCCCCCGGAATTGTTCAGCCATGGCGCGTCTTCAGACTGTCATTGTGAGAAGTCCCCTTTCGAGGGACGACGAAGCAATCCAGCTGGACCGCTCCGGCTCGCCGCGCGCGCCTCGCGATGACAGAGGGTTTGGAGACCCGTCATAGCCGCGGGTCTGGCTCACTTCCCGATCACCCCCGCCTTCTGCAACTTTGAAACCTTGGGCTTGATGACGATCCGGCAATAGCCAGCGGTGGGATTCTTGGCGAAATAATGCTGGTGATATTCCTCGGCCGGGTAGAACTCCTTCAGCGGCACAATCTCGGTGACGATCGGATCGGAGATCCTCGCTTGCGCAGCCGCCTTCGATTTCTCGGCCGCAGCCCGCTGGGCCTCATTGGCAAAGAGGATCACCGAGCGGTATTGCGTGCCTTCGTCCCCGCCCTGCCGGTCGAGGGTGGTCGGGTCGTGCGCGTCCCAGAACACGTCGAGCAACTGGCTGTAAGTGACGACGGCCGGATCAAATTCGATCCGCACCACCTCTGCATGGCCCGTCGTGCCCGTGCAGACCTCCTGATAGCTGGGATTTCTCGCGTGGCCCCCCGCGTATCCACAGGTTATCGATTTCACGCCGGGGACGTGCTCGAAAACGGCATCCATGCACCAGAAACACCCCCCACCGAGCACCGCATACTCAGTTCTTGCATCCATGGTTTTTTCCTCCCCGGCCCTCGCGACGGCCGCACCGGCGAGCACCGCGGCGGCCAGTGACACTACAATGATCTTCATGGCAGATGGGAGATTGAATGCAGAATCCGTATTCCCGCAAGCAGCCGGCAGCTCCCCCGATCAACCCCCGCGGGTCAAATGGCGGTATTTGATGCGGTGGGGGCGATCGGCGTCGTGCCCCTTCCGACGGCGGTAATCCTCGAGGTAGGCTGAGTAGTTGCCTGGAAACCAGTGCACCTGGCTGTCGCCCTCGAACGCGAGAATGTGCGTAGCCACCCGGTCGAGAAACCAGCGGTCGTGCGCCACCACCACGGCGCAGCCGGCGAAGTTCTCCAGGCCGTCCTCGAGCGCCCGGATGGAGTTCACATCCAGATCGTTGGTCGGCTCGTCGAGCAGGAGGACGTTGGCCCCGGTCTTGAGCAGCCGGGCCAGATGCACACGGTTGCGCTCGCCGCCCGAAAGCACGCCCACTTTCTTTTGCTGGTCGGGGCCGGTGAAACCGAACTGCGCGCAGTAGGCGCGGGAGTTGACGGCCCGGCCGCCGACTCCGAGCAGCTCCTGCCCGCCGCTGATCGCCTCCCAGATGGTCGCACCGTCAGGCAGGGCGTCCCGCGACTGGTCGACGTGCGCCAGCTTCACCGTCTCGCCGACCCGCAGCGTGCCCGCATCCGGCTGCTCCGCGCCGGTGATCAGTTTGAACAGCGTGGTTTTGCCGGCGCCGTTCGCACCGATCACGCCCACGATGCCGCCGGGCGGAAGCGAGAAGCTCAGGTTCTCGAACAACAGGTTGTCGCCATAGGCCTTCGCCAGGCCGGCGGCCTCGACGACCAGCCGCCCCAGGCGCGGGCCGGGCGGAATGAACAGCTCAAACTCCCGCTCCTTCTCCGCCACGTTTTCCTGCAGCATCGCCTCGTACGCATTGATGCGCGCCTGGCCCTTGGCCTGGCGGGCCTTGGCCGACGAACGGATCCACTCGAGTTCGCGGGCCATGGCCTTCTGACGCCGGTCCTCCGTGCGTTCCTCGATCGCCAGCCGGCGCTGCTTCTGTTCGAGCCAGGAGGAATAATTCCCCTTCCACGGGATCCCGTGGCCGTGGTCGAGCTCGAGGATCCAGCCGGCCACGTTGTCGAGGAAATACCGGTCGTGCGTGACGGCAATCACCGTGCCCGCGTAGCGCTGGAGATGCTGTTCGAGCCATTGCACGGTCTCGGCGTCGAGGTGGTTGGTGGGCTCGTCGAGCAGCAGCACGTCGGGCTTCTGCAGCAGCAGGCACGCCAGCGCGACCCGCCGGCGCTCGCCACCGGAAATCACTCGCACCGATGTGTCGGCCGGCGGGCAGCGGAGCGCATCCATCGCCTGCTCGACCTGCGAGGCGACATCCCAGGCGCCGAGGTGATCGATCTGCTCGTGCAGCTCTCCCTGGCGCTGGATGATCTTGTCCTTCGCCGCCTCGTCGGGCGCGTTGCCGAGCTCGTCCCACGTGGCGTCGTAAGCAGCAACGAGCGCGGTGAGCGGCTTCACCCCCTCCTCGACGCACTGGCGCACCGTCCGGTCGGGATCGAGTTGCGGTTCCTGCGGGAGCAGGCCGACGGTGTAGCCCGGCTCGAAATGCACGTAGCCCTCAAACTCCCGGTCGAGGCCGGCGAGGATCCGCAGGAGCGAGCTCTTCCCGGAGCCGTTGAGCCCGAGCATGCCGACCTTCGCGCCGTAGAAGAACGACAGGCTGATGTCCCGGAGGATCGCCTTCCGCTCGTGCGTCTTGGAGACGGCGATCATCGAGAAGATGACTTTGGGCTCGTCGGGCCTTGGCATGACTCGGCCAAGCCATATCCGCCAGGGCCTCGCGCGCAAGCTGTCCTGAACCGTGTCATGGAGACGCGACTCTCTCGTCGCGTCTCCAAAGCAGGTTCGGACCAGAAGCTCGCTCCACCAGTCCCATCCCCTGCCTACTCGACACCGTCGGAGAATGGTCCAGAATTCGCCCAGTCCCTCCACCCCCATGAAAAAATACCTCGTCGAATTCATCGGTACATTCTTCCTCGTGTTCACGGTCGGCGCGGCGGTTCGCTCCGGCGCCGCCCTTGCCCCCGTCGCGATCGGCTCGATTCTCATGGTCATGATCTTCGCCGGCGGTCACATCTCCGGCGGGCATTTCAACCCCGCGGTCACCCTCGCCGTCTGGCTGCGCGGAAAATGCGACGCCAAGGATGTCGTGCCCTACTGGATCGCCCAGTTGCTGGCCGGAATCGTGGCGGCCCTGATCGTCGTTGCGATCTTCGAAAAGCCTGAGGTCGGCGCGGCCCTGCACCCCACCAAGGCGTCGCTGGTCGTCGAATTCCTCTTCACCTTTGCGCTCGCCTGGGTGGTGCTGAACGCGGCGACGGCCAAGGGCACGGCCGGCAATTCCTTTTACGGCCTGGCCATTGGCTTCACGGTCCTGGCGGGCGCGGTCTCGGTGGGCGGAGTTTCCGGTGGGGCCTTTAACCCGGCGGTCGGCCTCGGGGTCTTTGTGATGGGCCTGGAGAATCTGCATCAGCTAATCGTCTATTTTGTGGCTGAACTCCTCGGTGGCGGCGTGGCCGCGCTCGCCTTCAAGGCGACGCACGCCGCGGACGAATGATGGTTTCCGGCCGGCGTCTCGCCCGCCTTCGTGAGCTGCTGGGCCGGAACCAGCGGCCCGGGCATTGCGAATCTGCGGCCTTGACATCGGTCCGTTCTTCGCCCTTTTTGCCCGTCCACTAATGAATCCCTCCCGCACGACGACTTTTTCGTCCCTCGGCCTCGCTCTCGTGGTCGTCGTCGTTGTTGCGCTCGTCCGCGCACCGCGGGGGTTCTGATTGTCAATCTGACTTTGCCCCCTCCGGTGTCGCACCGGAGGGGGTTTTTTTTGGCCTCCGCCGGATCGCGGCCACGGAGGGGGTTCCGACCCCAACCACCATGAAGATCACCGGCGCCAACCTCCTGCGCATCCTGCTCGAGCGACAGGGCATCCGCACCATCGCAGGCATTCCCGGCGGGGCCATCCTGCCGTTCTACGACGCATTGCACGGCAGCGCCATTCGTCACGTCCTGACGCGCCATGAACAGGGCGCCGGTTTCATCGCCCAAGGCATGGCCCGGGTCACCGGCAAGGCTGCCGTGTGTCTGGCCACCTCCGGGCCGGGCGCGACCAATCTTCTCACGGCGATCGCCGATGCCCGGCTCGATTCCGTGCCCCTCGTGGCCATCACCGGCCAGGTGGCGCAGTCGCTCATCGGCACGGACGCCTTTCAGGAGGTCGACACCTACGGGCTTACCCTGCCGGTTACCAAGCATAATTTTCTCGTGCGCCATCCGGCCGAGCTGCTGGAGGTCGTGCCACTGGCTTTCCAGCTCGCGGAGTCCGGACGGCCCGGCCCCGTGGCGATCGACGTGCCCAAGGACGTGCAAAACGCCACGACCGACGTCATCGCCTGGCCCGAGCCAGGCAGCCCGGTGCCCCTTCCGCCGTGTCCCGACGAGCAGCTCGACGCGCTGGTGCGGCAGCTCACCGTTGCCCGGCACCCGGTTCTCTACCTCGGCGGCGGCGTGATCGCTGCCGGCGCGGCCGACCTCGCCCAGGCGCTGGCCCGGCGCGTCTCCGCGCCGGTGGTATGCACGCTCATGGCACTCGGCGTCATGCCGCCTGACGATCCGCTGTTCATGGGCATGCTTGGCATGCACGCCGCCCAGGGTACCAATTTCCTGCTCGAGGAAGCTGACCTGCTGGTCGCAATCGGGGCGCGCTTCGACGACCGGGCCACCGGCAAGGTCGCGGAGTTCTGTCCGCACGCCACGATCGCCCATATCGATGTAGACGCCGCCGAGATCGGGAAAATCAAACCGGCGTTTCTTGGGCTGGTGGGTGACGCCGCCGACATCCTGTGCCGCCTGCTCGACCGGCTGCCCCCCCAGCACCGGCCGGCGTGGCGCGCGCGGGCGGCTGAGCTGCGGACCACCCATCCGCTGCGCCATGCTCCGCGCACTGAGGATCCGCTGCATCCCATCAACCTCTGCCGTTTCCTCGGCGAACTCCTGCCGCCGGACACGATTGTCACCACGGACGTGGGCCAGCACCAGATGTGGGTCGCACAGGCCTACCCCGTCCGCCGGCCGCGCACCCTGCTCACTTCCGGCGGCCTCGGCACGATGGGTTTCGGCCTGCCCGCTGCCATTGGCGCCGCCCTCGCCCTGAGCTCGGTCGAAGGGCTCGCCGCTCCGGACCGCCGGGTGGTCTGTGTGAGCGGCGATGGTTCCATCCTGATGAACATCCAGGAGCTCGCCACGCTGGCCGAACTGGATCTGCCGGTGGCTGTGCTCATCTTCAACAACGCCCAGCTTGGGCTGGTGCGCCAGCAGCAGGAGCTCTTCTACGGCCGCCGCTACGAAGCCGCGCACTTCACCGCGGTGCCGGACTTCGCCGCCCTGGCGCGGGCGTTCGGAATCCGCGGTCTCCGGCTGGATCCTGAACGCGATCCGCTGGACCGGCTCGCCGAAGCGCTCGTCGCGCCCGGCCCCTGCGTGATCGACGTCCCGATTCACGAGCAGGCCAACGTCTACCCGATGGTGCCTCCCGGTGCCGCCAACCGCCATATGATCTCCGAACCCGAACTCGCCTCCGCCCATGCCTGACCCAATTCCGTCCCCCATTCCCCGTGAAAACCCCGAAATGGTTTGTCATCTGTCAAATGACAAACCATCCGTGGTCCCCAGCGGAATCTGTCAACTATTAGTTGACATATCCTCTGGCGCGCTGCCGGCGGCGCCCGCCGAAAAACCCAGAAGCATTTGTCATCTGTCAAATGACAAATCATTCGAGGCGGGAACTTCCGTACTCGAATTGCGCGTGCGCAACCACCCGGGGACCATGTCCCATATCACGGGCTTGTTTGCGCGCCGCGGGTTCAACCTCGAGGCCATTGTCTGCGTACCAGTCGACGATGGCGCGACCAGCTGCATGCTGCTGCTGGTCGCTGCCGAACCGCGCTTGGAACAGGTCGAGCGCCAGCTCGCCAAACTCTATGATGTCCTCACCGTCCGGCACCGCCCCGATCTCCGCGGGGAATTTTTCTACCAGCTGGTTCCGTCGGCCGCCGGCGGGATTGGCGGCGACCCGAACGGTGTGCCGTGAGCCCGCCCAATCCCCGCTGATCCCGCAAACGCCCGCTCGGCCTGACGATCAAGGCGGCGTTCGGCTGACTCTTTCGGAAGCCGCCGCGGCCGATTAGTGCCATCTCCAATTGCGCGGAGCCTGCACCAGGCGGGGCAATCCGATTGCCCCGCCGCGTCCGACGGCATGATTTCCCGGTTGCCCCATGAACCGCCGGACATTTATACGCCAGGGAGGCCTGCTCGCCTCAGGCCTCGCATTGCCCAACCTTATGCACGCGCTCCCCGATCACGAACCGGACAAGCCGTCGCCCGAATCCTCTCCCCAGCAGCCGGTCTTTCCTCGCGGGACGGAACGCCCGCCCCCTGAGCGGCGCTGCTTTGCCAGCGCCGCCGTCGAGGCACGCATCGAGGCCCTCGCGCCCCGGGTCACCCATCCCGGACTGGCCCGCCTCTTTCGCAATTGCTACCCGAACACTCTCGACACGACCGTGACGCTCGGTGGCGAACCGGGCAGCGAGGACACCTTTGTCATCACCGGCGACATTCCGGCCATGTGGCTGCGGGATTCCACTGCGCAAACCCTGCCGTATGTCGACCTCGCTCCGCAGGATGAGTCCCTGCGGCGCCTTTTCCGCGGACTGCTCCGCCGGCAGGCGGCGTGTGTGCTGCTCGATCCGTATGCCAACGCATTTTACCGAGGCCAGGAAACCGGCGAGTTCCGCGACGATGAGACCGAGATGAAGCCCGGTGTTCACGAACGGAAATGGGAAATCGACTCGCTCTGCTATCCGCTTCGTTTGGCCCATGCCTACTGGCGGGCCACGGCGGACCGGGCCCCGCTTGACGCCCGCTGGCTCGACGCCGCCCGGCTGATCCTGGACACCTTCCAGGTTCAGCAACGTCTGACCGCGCCCGGGCCCTACCGGTTCGCCCGCAAATCCGACTTTTTCTATGACCACTCGCCCAATGGAGGCCGGGGCAACCCCACGCGGAAGATCGGACTGATCCACTCAGCCTTTCGCCCCTCCGACGACGGCTGTTTCTTTCCTTTCCTTATTCCGGCGAATTTCTTCGCCGAAACCGCCCTGCGCCAGCTTGCCGAGCTGGCCCGCGAAATCTATCGCCAAGAGTCACTGGCAACCGAATGCCTCCGCTTGGCGGATACGCTTAAATCCACCCTGGCCCGGCATGCCACCTGTGAACATCCCGTCCATGGACGCATCTTTGCCTTCGAGGTTGACGGCTTTGGAAACGCCCTGATGATGGACGACGCGAACATTCCCAGCCTGCTCGCGCTGCCCTACCTGGGAGCCTGCAGAGCCGGGGATCCGGTTTATCATCGAACCCGCGGATTTGTCCTCAGCCCCGACAATCCCTATTTTCATCAGGGGCGGCTGGCGGAAGGCGTGGGGGGACCCCACGTGGCGCCCACCATGATCTGGCCGTTGTCGATCATCATGCGGGCCCGCACCAGCCGCGATGAACCGGAGATCGTGCAATGTCTGCGTATGCTCGCCGCCACCCACGCGGACACTGGATTCATGCACGAATCGTTTGATCCTGATGATCCCGCGAAATTCTCCCGGCCCTGGTTTGCGTGGTGCAATTCGCAGTTCGGCGAGCTGATCGTTCACCTCAGCGAGCACTTTCCCGAGACCCTGAAACAGGCCTGAGTCTCCCGCCGGCTTCCACTTTCGGGGCGGTGAGCCGCTCCAGTTGGCTTAGCGACGCCATCGCCTCCTCCCGGCAGGTTCCGCACATCTCCTCCGTCGGACGCAGGCTCACGCAGATGGCGGGACGCTCGGGTTTGCCGAAGAGCGCGCAGCGGTAATCGGGCAGGAGCTGCATGCAGGGGATACCTGCCGGTTTTCCGTGCGGCATGCCGGGGATCGGTGAACTGATCGACGGCGCGATACAGCACGCCCCGCATTGCGACCTGCATACCATCCTGGCATTGAGAAGCGCTCCCGCGAACCACTCAAGCTCAGTCCCGAAATTGACGGATCTCCGACCAGCCTCCGGGCACTGTTACGAAGGCCCGACGGCGAGGTTTGCACGTGGCTGCCGTACCGCGGCTGCGCTCTAATCGTTTAGCACCGTGGAATTTCCCGGAGCCGGCGCTTGTCATTCAGTTCTTGACTGGGGGTCACGGAAAAAAGAAAAATATTTCGCATATCTGCGCGTCTTGGCTAGCCTCCTTCCTCCCATGGCCAACCATTCTCCCGCCCAAAGTTCTACCCCTACACATACTTGGAAGTTCATCCGCACCGGAGGTCTTGACCAGGTTGCTCTCGAATCTGGCGCGGACCTTGCCGATCTCGAAAAGCTCGACCCGAAACTCTGGGTGGCCCTCGCCTGCCCCACCAAGGGCCTGGAATTCGACGAGAAAACGCTGCAATTGATCGACGTTGACAAAGACGGGCGCGTCCGCGTCCCCGAAGTGATCGCGGCGGTCAAATGGGCGTTGGCGCGCCTGAAGAGCGCGGACGATCTCGCCAAAGGAGGAGCGGCCCTTCCGCTCGCCGCCATCGACGATTCTGCTCCGGAAGGCAGCGCGATTCTCGCCTCGGCACGCCAGATCCTCATCTCGCTGGGCAAACCCGATGCCAACGCGATCTCAGTCGAAGACGCGGCCGACACCGCCCGGATCTTTGCGAAGACCCTCTTTAACGGTGATGGCGTGTTGCCCGCCGAGTCCGCGAGCAGCCCCGCGGTGAAACAGGTCATCGCCGACATTATCGCCACCGAGGGTGCCAAGCCCGACCGCTCAGGCCTCGCCGGGGTCGATCAGGCTTTAGTCGACCGCTTCTTCACCGACCTCGCCGCCTTCGCCGCTTGGAGCACCCAGGGCGAAGCGGCCGCGGCGTCTCCGATACTGACCCTTGGTGACAAAACCCCGGCCGCCGCCGCCGCGCTCTGCGCTGTCGCCGGCAAAGTCGACGACTACTTCAACCGCTGCCGTCTGGCGGCTTTCGACGCCCGAGCCACCAGCCACCTCAATCGCGCCGAAGCTGAATTCGCCGCGCTCGCCAGCAAGGACCTTTCCACGCTGGGCGCCGAGATCGCGGCGCTTCCACTGGCCCGGATCGAAGCCGGCCGGGCGCTGCCGCTGACCGAGGGAATCAATCCCGCCTGGTCGGCGGCCGTCGCCAAATTCCATGCGGACACGGTTACCGTCGTGCTGGGCGCCGCGAAGACCATTCTCACGGAAGCGGAGTGGGCCTCCTTGAAGGCAAAGGTCGCCGACTACGAGACCTGGATGTCCGCCAAAGCCGGCGCGGCGGTCGAGAAGCTCGGGCTTGCCCGGATCCGCGAAATCCTCGCGGGCAACGCCCGGGCCGAAATCGCGGCGTTGCTCGCCAAGGACCTCGCCCTCGCTGGCGAGATGGCGGCCATCGATAACGTCGACCGGCTCGCGCGCTACTGCCGCGACCTCACGCGGCTCCTGAAGAATTTCGTCAACTTCGCCGATTTCTACGATCCCACCCGCCCAGCGATCTTCCAGGCCGGCACCCTCTTCCTCGACAGCCGCCATTGCGACCTGTGCATTCAAGTCGACGACGCCGGCGCCCATGCCGCCCTTGGCACGATGAGCCGGTGCTATATCGCCTACTGCGATCTTCGGCGGCGCGGCGAAACGATGAAGGTCGCCGCCGTCTTCTCCAACGGCGACTCCGACTTCCTCATGCCGGGCCGCAACGGCCTGTTTATCGACCGGAAGGGCCGCGATTGGGACGCCACGATCACCAAGGTGATCGACAATCCGATTTCGATCCGGCAGGCGTTCTGGGGGCCCTACAAGAAGGTCGTGCGGTTGATCGAAGAACAGGTTGCCAAGCGCGCCGCGGCCGCCGAGTCGGCCTCCGACTCGAAACTATCCGCCGCCACCACTGCGACCGCCAATGCCGACAAAGACGTCGGCAAGCCCGAGGCAAAGAAGATCGACATCGGCACCGTTGCCGCGCTGGGCGTGGCCGTTGGTGCGATCGGCGGCGCGCTCGGAGCAATCGCCACCGGCCTTGCCCGGCTCGCATGGTGGCAGTTGCCCCTCGTTCTCGTCGCGCTCATGCTGATCATCTCGCTGCCGTCGATGCTCATTGCGTGGTTGAAGCTGCGCCAGCGGACCCTCGGCCCGATTCTCGAAGCCAATGGCTGGGCCATCAACGGTCGCGTCAAGATCAACATCCCGCTCGGGACGTCGTTCACTTCCCTGGCCCGGCTGCCAGCCAATGCCCGGCGATCGCTGCAGGATCCGTACGAGGACAAGGCGGCCGCCGCCGCCCGCCGTCGGACGATTGCCTTGCTGATCTTTGTTGTCATCGCCGCGGCCGCCTTTTGGTGGCGCGACCAGTGGTGGTGGTGGGTGACCGGAGGTACGCCTCCAGCACCAGCCCCGGCGACTGCTCCGGCCGCACCGGGGGCACCAGCCGCCGCGCCCGCTGTCAAACCCGCCACCCCCTGAACCATCTCCTATCTACCTATGAAACCAAAGTTCATTCCAGCTGTTGCAGCTCTAATTATCGCGACCTTGGGCATTGTCGCGCTGTCGGCCCGGGCCGACACCGTTACGCTTAAGGACGGATCCGTGGTCCACGGCAAGATCCTCAAGATCACCGACGGTACTATCGCCCTCTCCACGGGATTCGCCGGCGACCTGACGATCAAACAGGACCAGGTCGCCAGCTTCGAGACCGACGAGCCGGTGTTTGTGAAGACCAAGGACAACTCGACGGTGCTCGGCAAAGTCGACCAAAAAGAGTCCGGGCTCATCGTGGCCAGCGCCAGCGGCAGCTATGCAACTAAGGTCGAGGGCGTCAAATCTTCGTGGCGCCAAGGCGCCGAGGATCCTGAAGTGCTCGCTCTGCGCCGGCACTGGATACTCGAGCTCTCGACGGATATTGCCGGCAAGAGCGGCAATTCCACCGGCTTTGCCGATGCGATCGGGGCCGTGGCCACGCTCAAGACGCCGACGGACGCACTTAAGTTCTATGCCGCGGCCAACCACAGTGTGGCGAATCACCAAACCTCGGAGGATGCCTACAAGGGGGGCATCGAGTACAATGCCTTCTTCTCGCCGGTATGGTCATGGTTCGTCTCCACCGAGTTGATGCAGGATAACGTCAAAGACATCGCCCTGCGCGTCAGTACCCTCGGCGGCATCGGCTGGAACGCCGTTCGGAGCAAGCAGGAAGACCTGCAGTTCCGCGCCGGTCTCTCCTACCGGTATGATACTTACAACACCGTGCCGCCCACGCCCAACTATGCTTCCGCGGGCCTCAACCTGGGACTGGTGCACCGCGTCGAACTCGCTCCCTGGGCAGTCATGCACAACGCCCTCAGCTATGTGCCTTCGTTCAAGGACACCAGTAATTTTATCTTCGATCACGACTCCAACCTCACGATGCCGTTCGGCGGCTCCAAGGTCTGGTCGATGCGCCTCGGCCTCACCAACGAGTACACGTCGAAGCCTGTCGGCGAAGCCGCCAAGAAGCTCGATACCACTTACTATCTGCGGTTCGTGTACGTCGTGGAGTGAGCCACGGACCCGCCCGTGCGGCGGCGTCGGTTATTGCAGCTCGAAGAAGACCCGCGGGCCTTGGTTCTTTTGGGCCGGGCCCGACGCCGATAGTTTGGCCAGAAACAACCGCTCCGAGGCGATCTTGCCCGTGGTCAAAAGGTAATCGCGCACGTGCGTCGCACGCGCCGTGGCCAGCGTCCGCAGATCGTCGTCGTTGACTTCCATGGTGTCGGCGAGGCGCGCGGTCATCGCCTCCGGGGGCAGCCCGCCGGCCACCGCCGCCGCGGTGGTGTTCTTCAATTCCTCGGCCGCCTTGACCTGCTCCTTTTCCGCCGCCCGCCGGCTGCGCGCGCTCTGGAAGGTGATGACATTCACCACGCGCTTCACGAGACCCGGCGGTGGCGCGGGCGGCGGTGGCGCCACGGCCGGCGGCTTCGGCAGCGGGGTGCCAAATTCCGTGCCCGGCGGAAACTTCGCGTCAAAAAGCTTCTTCAGCATTGTGCCGCGTTCCTCCGGCGTGATTGCGAACTGTTCAGGGGGCGGAATGTTGGGATCGGTCGCGCGGCGCGTTTCCCAGATCTGGCGGCGGATCAGGTCGGCGAGCTTCTGCTGCTTCAGCGCATAGGCGTCCGCGGCAGCATCGTAGCTGCCCTCGATGCCGACGTTGAGGCCCGGCCGGTTGGTCAACGCCTTCACCAGCGTTTCAAGTTTCGGCCCCTCGGCCGGCAGCGGGACCACGGCGCCGGGAGCGAATTCCTGAAACGAAAGTTCCTCGCCGCCGCCGCCGAACATCGAACCGATGAGTGAAAATGGCGACACCGCCGCCTTGGTCAGGAGGTTGCCGATCACGCGCCAGACCACCTTGCTGATGCGGAAGCTGGGGTCGTCGAGACTGCCTTCCACCGGGATATCGATAACAATCTTGCCGTCGAGATCCTTCAAAAGCGCCACGCCCAGACGCACCGGCAGATGAATGGCGTCCGGGCTGTTGGTGGCCGCGCCGAAGGTGAACTGGTTGAGCGTGACGATATTCGACATGTCGACCTTGCGGTCGGCGACCTTGGCCTTGATCGCGAGGAAAAGCTTGCCGCGCGCGAGTTCGTAGCCGGCGAATCGTCCGCTGTAGGGGCTGAGCGGTAGCAGGTCGACGGATTTGACGTCAATGGTGAGATCCACGAATTTGTTCTCGCTGAGCGGATCCAGCTTGCCGGTGATCGCCACCGGCCCGGCGCCGTCCACCGTGGCCTTCAAATCGACGTCGGCCCGGCCAAGGTTTCCGGACGAAAGGCCGCTAATGGTGCCGCTGAACTGATTCACCACCATCTTCGCGTTGGGTTCGAGCGAGCGGTCGGTGAAGCTGAAGCCGCCACCGATGATCGTCACTTTGCCGATTTCAATCTTCGGCAGGGGCGCGGCTTCGCCGATCTTTATTGCCGGGGGCGCCGTACCGGTTGGCTTCACCACCGCCGCAAGATTGAGCGTCTTGTCCTTGTCGACCACGACCCGGGCATACGGCCCCGCCAGCGTCACCTCGGCCAGCGCAACGTTGAGCTGCGGGGCAGTGCTGACCTTGAGGCCGTGGAGCGCGAGGGCCGAGAATCCGGCCAGATCCTCCGAGTGCGCGCCGTCCACCAGCCCGAACTTCTCCATGCGCACATCCCCTTCCAGGATGGCGGACGGCTGATGATCGGCGAGCGTGAGCTGCACCTGGCTAAACGCCGAAACCGCGCCCTGGGTGAGGCGGACGTTGATGAACTGCTCCAGGTAGGGGCTGAGCGGCAGAATCGCCAGGTCCGCGGCCTCGGCTTTGAGCGTGACCCGGAGGGCTGGCTTGATCGACACGCTGCCCTCGACCTGCAGGGTGCCGTGGGGCGCCCACGCCAGCGAAAGCTGCAGCGGCATGGTCGCTCCCTCGGCGAGCGTGACGTTTTTCACCGAGAATTGCAGGTTGCTCAGGCCAAGCTGCACCGGTCGCGGCGCCGCCAGATCGGTGAGATCGACCTTGAAATCTTTCAACGCCACCTCCCCTACTGTCAGATCAATCGGCGGCATAGACGGGGCGGGCGCCGGTACTGCGCCCGGCGCGGGCCCTCCAGACGGCAATAGGGTCAGCAGGTTGATGGTGCCGTCTTTATCGCGCCGGACCGCGAGGTGCCCGCCGTCCAGCGCGATGCGGCCGATGGCGGTCTTCATCGCGACGCCGTCGGCGCTGATCCCCGTGACCTCCAGCGCCGCCAGCTCGACTGCCAGCTGGCCATTCCCGCGGGTGGCAATCCGGAGATCGCGCAGACTCAGAGCGCCATCGGCCAGCTTGAGCACCCGGGTCCCGCCAGCGAGCTTCGCCTCGTAATGCCCGTGGACGGTGAGCTTTCCCGCCGTGATATCGGCATTTGACGCTTGGTCGGTGTAGGGCGCGTATTTTGGCAGATTGAGATTCTCAACGGCGAATTCACCCGAGGAGGAAGCCGGATCAGCGCTCAACGTGCCGGTCCACGCGAAGCGCTCCCCGGCCTCGGTCACAGCCTCGAAATGATAGAGGGCGCCGCGATTGCCGGCGGTGCGGAATTCAGTCAGGGTAAAGCTGACCGGACCGACGACCGTCCGGAACGGCTTCTTCCGGCTGTTGTCGGCGAAATCAAGGCTCGCCCCGGTGACCTTGAGACTGCCGATGAGAATCGGTCGCGGCGGTTTCGCGGCCGCCGGTTGCGCCGGCAGCGCCGCAGCTTTGGCGAGCAGATCGGAGAAATTGAATGTGCCGTCCTGGTTGATCAGCACATGCGAGTGAAAGCCATCGATCGCAATCTTGCTGAAAACCCATTCGCCCATCAGCGACGGGACCGCATCGAAATTAACATAGAGGCGCCGCCAGCCGAAGAATGAGCCGGGGGCGCCCCTTTCCCCCACCTCGAAGTCGATTAGCGTGACGGAGAGCGTGTAGGGATTAACGCGCACCTTGCCGAGCGTGACCGGGCGGCTCAGCTCGGCGGACAGCCGTTTCACCAGCTGACCCTTCACAATCGGTGGCAGGATGAAGAAACCCGTTACCGTATACAGGACCATCAGGGCGGCGGCAATCCAGAGGGCACGACGAGCTCGGGGCGAAAGCTTGATCATCTTCATGGAGGGGAAGGATAACGGATGCGCCGCGGGGTGCAACCTGCTGGAAGACGGCGCTGGGTGACAGACCGGGCCGTGCCGACTTGGTTCGGGCATTTCTTGGAGTCGCGACGCCCTCGTCGCATTTCGATCGCAAGTCCGCGACGGGGCGTCGCGGCTCCAGCTGAAAGCATGCGCGATGAATTGCCGGACTGTGAAACATCCGGCCCAGAAGAAATCCCACTAAAAACAATTAGCTGAGTTGCTCTCTGCACAGGAAAACGCCTCTCTCCTTGACGTTCTACAGGAGAGGTTATTTGTCTTCCTGTAGAACATCTAGGAGAACTCAATGACCAAGGAAAAAACCGACTTGTTACAGGGCACGCTGGACATGCTCATTCTGAAGGCGCTCCAGCTCGAACCGATGCACGGCTTCGGCATTTCCGTCCGCATCCGGCAGATTTCGGACGAGGTGTTGCAGGTGGAACAAGGCTCGCTCTACCCCGCCCTCTATCGGCTCGAGGATCAGGGCTGGATCAAGTCGGAGTGGGGCACCTCCGACAACAACCGGAAGGCGAAGTTCTACTCGCTCACCGCGAGCGGTCGCCGCCAGCTCGAGTCAGAGACGGCCAACTGGGCCAAGCTATCGGCGGCGATCAATCTTGTGCTGAAGGGCGCCCGAGGGGCCGCCAGCCCCAAGCTCTAGGCGATAGGCTCAGCAACCCCATGAGTTGGATGCCCCAATTCAAGTACCGCCTGCGGACGCTGTTCCGTCGCTCAGTCGTCGAGCGCGACATGGCTGCAGAGATGCGTGCGCACCTCGAAATGCAGGAACAAGTCAACCGTGCGGCGGGCATGTCACCCGACGAGGCGCGTTTCGCCGCACAGCGCCAGTTTGGCCACCTCGACGGCATCAAGGAAACCGTCCGCGACCAGTGCGGTTGGGTCTGGCTGGAGCAACTCTGGAAGGATTTTCGGTTTGCGGCCCGTTCGCTACGGAAAAGCCCCGGCTTCACCGCTGTTGCCCTGCTCACGCTCGCGCTCGGGATCGGCGTAAACACCGCCGTTTTCTCGATCATCAACAATCTCTTCTTCCAGCCCCTGCCGGTCCGGGACCCCGGGAGCCTGGTGGTGGTCGCGGCCCGGACCCCGGTCAGCAGCCTCCTGCGGGGATACGAATACCCCAATTACCTGGACCTTCGCGCCCAGGTGGACGCCTTTTCCGATCTCATGGCCTACTCGACCGCACCGATTGATCTCGCCGCCTCGGGGGTCGAGCCGGACCGGACCTACGCCGCCGTCGTCACCGGCAACTTCTTTTCCTTTTTCGGTGTGCCAGCGGCCCGGGGACGCCTCTTCCTGCCCGGCGAAGGCCAGGAGATCGGAGCCGATCCCATCCTGGTGCTTTCCAACGCCTATTGGCAGCAGCACTTTGGCGGCGATCCCTCGGTCGTGGGCCGGAGCGTCAACGTAAACGGGCATCCCTACATCGTCGTGGGTATAGCGCCGGCGACCTTTACCGGCACCCAAGCCGGCTTGTCCGCCAACGTCTTTTTGCCCGTGACCATGACCGGCGACCTCATGACCAATGGCGCCCAATTGCTGCAGGCTCGTGCCGGGATGCCGCTCAAAGTCATGGGCCGGCTCAAGCCGGGCGTGAGTCTGGACCAGGCGCAGGCCGAGGTCGCCACCGTGGTCGAGCGGATCGCCCGGACCTATCCGAAGGAGAGCGTCGGCGGCACGCCTCTGGTGATCCGGGAACAACGCACCCGGCCCGATCCCGGGTTTACCGAGTTCATGCCGCTGATATCGAAAGTCTTCATGGGATTGGTGGGGCTGGTCCTGTTGATCGCCTGCGCCAACGTGGCAAACCTAATGTTTTTGCGCGCCACGGTCAGGCGACGGGAGATGACTCTCCGTTCGGCCTTGGGCGCCTCCCGCTGGCAGTTATGCCGGCAGTTGCTGGCCGAAAGTTTCCTGCTCGCGGCCACCGCCAGCGCCGTGGGTCTGGTGCTCGGATACTGGGGTGCCAGCTGGCTGGTGCGCTTCGTTTCCTCGGCGACGCCTTTGGCGCTGGTTGGCGCGAGCTGGGATTGGCGCGTGTTTCTGTTCGCCGCGGCCATGGCCCTGCTCGCCGGATTGCTCACCGGGCTGATGCCCGCGCTGAAAGTCAGCCGCGTGGACCTGCAAACGTCCCTGAAGCAGGGCGGCGTTGCGTTGAGCGCTGCCTCCCGACACCCATTTCGCAGCATCCTCGTGGTGTCGCAGGTGGCCGTTTCGCTGGTCGTGCTGGTCTGCGGCGGAGTATTCCTGCGCAGCCTGCAGCACGTGTCCCCGCAGTTTCTGGGCTTCCGCACCGACCACCTGCTGATGGCTACGTTCGATCTCGGATTGCACGGCTACAACCCGGACCGCGCCGGGCGGTTTCAGCAGCAGTTGCTCGAGAAAGCCAGAGCCCTGCCCGGCGTGGAGGCCGCGACCCTCGGCACTTTCGTTCCTTTTGCACTCTACTCGTCGCTGAACGTCGCCGTTCCGGAAGGCAAAACCGTCCGCGGGATCCAGGACATGACCGTCACCCCTTATGGCCTGGTCGCGCCTGATTTTGTCCAGGCGATGGGCATGACCCTGCTGCGCGGCCGCGATTTCAGCACGCAGGACAAGACCGGCGCCCCCATGGTGGCCATCATCAATGAGGAGATGGCGGCGCAGTTCTGGCCGGGACAGGATCCGTTGGGCAAACGGTGCTATGTTGGCGGGCCGCCGGCGCTCGAGGTCGTGGGGGTGGTGCGCACCGGGCGGTACATGATGGTCGGGGAAGCCGCTTCGCCCTTCATCCTCCAGCCGCTGGCCCAATCCTACGACAAGACTCCCCTGACCTTGTACCTGCGCACGCAGGGTGATCCGGCCGCGCTCATTCCCGATGTTCGCAACCTGGTGCAGGCTCTCGATCCGGCCCTGCCACTCTACAACGTTGAGACGATGGATCGCCATCTGAACGACGGCCTGCTGGCCCTGCTGCCGCTCCGCACCGGGGCCGCCCTCGCGGTGCTTCAGGGCCTGTTCGCCCTTGTGCTGGTCGTGATGGGTCTTTACGGCGTAGTTTCGTTCGTGGCCAGCCAGCGGACGCGTGAGATCGGCATCCGCCTGGCCTTGGACGCGCAGAAGGGCGACGTCCTCCGGCTGGTGTTGGGGGACGGCCTGAAACTGACGTTGGCTGGGGTCGCCATCGGAGCGGTGCTATCCTTGGCACTGATCCGGGTCCTGCCGCGCATTCTCTACGGCTTGGCGGCGGGTAGCTCACCAGTGATGCTGGCCGCCGGCCTTCTCCTGACGGGCATTGCTCTGCTCGCATGCTGGATACCGGCGCGACGAGCCACGCGCGTGAATCCCGTGGAGATCTTGAAGGCGGAGTAGTCTTCAAAGAAAGGAAGAACCGATGAACCCACCCTCTCAACTGGACGCCGCGGCCAACGAACTGCCGCCCATGTCGCCAGGTATCTCCGGAGCCGGTGATACCTGGTGGAGCCGCAACTGGGTCCGCGTTTTGGTGGTCGGCAGTTGTGGAGCCGTCGTCCTGTTCTTCGGCGGCATCGTTTTCATCGTTGTCGGGGCTTTCGGCATGATGCGCTCTTCCGGCGCCTGCCAGGAGGCGGTCGCCCGGGCCGCAGCCACGCCAGCTGTCGTCCAAGCGCTTGGCTCCCCGATCGAGATCGGATGGTTTGTCACCGGTACCCTCGATCCGGGCCAGAGCGCTGACATCACGATTCCCGTGACCGGTCCCCGTGGGAGGGCGCGCATTCATGTTGTCGCATCGAAAGCGACCGGGACATGGGCATTCTCGACGCTGACAGTCACGCTGCGGGCGACGGGCGAGCAGATTTTCCTGGTGGAGAAAGCGCGAACGCTCGATGCGGCCGTGCGACCAACGGACCCGGACTGAGACGCCACACAAGAAAACAAAGAGAACAAACTGCAGCGGTTCTTCCCAGCACTTCTCCGTTCCCTCCGCTGCCTCCTGTTCAATCAAGATCTCCTCTCATGAGAATCTGGCCGAAGCTGAAAGCGCTCCTGTCGAGAGAACAACTTGAAGCCGACATGACCGAGGAGCTGCGCGCCCACCTGGAGATGCAGGAGGCGGCCAACCGCGCTGCGGGCATGAGCGCCGAGGAGGCGCGGTACGCGGCCCGCCGGCAGTTCGGCGGCGTTGATCAGATCAAGGAGCAGGCCCGCGACCAGCGCGGCTGGGTCTGGCTGGAGCAGCTCTGGAAGGATTTCCTGCTCGCCGGGCGGACCCTACGGAAGAACCGCGGCTTTTCCGCGGTGGCAATCGTGACGCTGGCTATCGGCATCGGCGCGACCGCGTCGCTCTTCAGCGTGATCAATGGGTTGCTGCGCGATCCCCTCCCGTATCCGGACGCCGGACGGTTGACCACGGTGAGACGGCATGACGTCAATGCAGCGATCGACTACATGCCGTTGACCACCTCCGACGTTCTCGATCTTCAAGAGCGGGCAAAAAGTTTCGCTGACATCGGCGCGTTCAGCGTCCGCCGTTTCAACCTTGGCGGCGAGCACGCCGAAGCGGTCGAGGGCGCGCTGTGCACGGCCGGGCTATTCCGGGCGCTGGGCGTGCCACCGTTGTATGGCCGGTGGTTCACCCCGGACGACGAGGCCGGCGACCAGACTGCGGCGGTCATCCTGAGCCACGAGCTCTGGAAACAGCACTTCAACTCCGATCCGTCGGTCATCGGTCGCACCGTCCGGCTCGACGGTCGCAACCACACCATCGTCGGCGTGATGCCCGAGGGGTTTACCGTGCTTTCCCTCTGGATGCGCACCCGGTCGCTCGGCCTGTGGAGCCTGCTGTCGTTGCGCCGCGGAGAGGGCGATTGGAACGGTTACTGGCTCGGCTCAATCGCCCGGCTGAAGCCCGGAGTCACCAGCAGCCAGGCGTCTGAGGAAGTGCGGACCATTGCACGGCAGCTCGTGGAGACGGACCCCAACCGGGATTCGCACAAGACCTTCTGGTCCATTCCGCTCGCCATCGATCTCGGGGGCCTGCCGGCGCTGCGGATCTCGGCCTTGCTGGCGGCTGGCTGGACCCTGCTCGTGCTGGCAGCCCAGAACGTCGCGGGCATGATGCTCGCGCGTGGCATCGGCCGGCAACCGGAGATGGCGGTGCGCCTGGCGCTGGGGGCACGACGCGGTCATATCCTACGCCTCGTGCTGATGGAAAGCCTGTTGCTGAGTCTGCTGGCGAGTATCGGCGGGTTCCTGCTCACCCTCTGGGGCCAATCGGCGCTGACCCGCCTCCTCCCAGCTGACGTAATGCCGCGCGCCGGGCTGCATATCGACACGTCGCTGCTGGGTAGCATCGCGGTGCTGACCTTGATCAGCATGCAGATGGCCGGTTTCACACCCGCGATGCTCGCCTCCAGAACCGACGTCGTGAGCAGCATCAAGGAGGGTGGCGCGAGCTCAGGACCGGCCCGCAAAATGCAGCGCAAGCTGCGCAATCTCCTGGTGGGCCAGATCGCCGTTGCGCTAATTTTGGTCGCGGTTGCCCTGCAACTTTCGAGCACGTATCGCGGTATGCTCGGAAGCTCCCGGGCGCTGATCTCCGACAGTATCCTGACCGCCGCCGTCGCCGTGAAAGGACCGGCGTACCAGACCGATGAGGCGCGGGTGGCGTTTTGGAAGCGCCTGCTCGACAATTGCGCCACCCTGCCGGGCGTTCGCGAGACGGCGATGGCATCCAAGCTGCCCTTGGACGGCGGAATGTCTTCGACCGTGCTGATCGACGACCAGGCCTTTAGTCCCGGCATATCGTACCCATGGATCGAGCAGTCATTCGTGTCGTCAGGGTTTTTCCCGGCGATCGGGGCGCGGCTGATCCAGGGATGCTGGTTTACGCCGGCGGACGAGAACCGCCGGGCCCAGGTGGTGGTGATCAATCGTACGATGGCCGGCCGCTACTGGCCCGGACAGGATCCCATCGGGCGGCACATCCGTCCCGCTCAAGCCGACCAAGGTTGGTCCCGCGAGGTCGTCGGAGTGATCGAGGATGTGCGGCAGTTTGCGGAGCGACCCGCCCAGCCCGAGATGTATTTTCCGTTCACCGACTTCGCAGTTCCTGAGTCGTTTCTCGTTGTCCGCATGGCTGCGGGCTTGCCCGCGCCGGTCGAGGCGATCCGACAGGAACTGGGGCGGATCGACGGCGATCTCGCGCTGGCCGGCGTGCGGACACTTGGCGCGCTGTTTCAGAGTCAGGGACGGGTCCTGACGGTCGTCACTTCCGTAGTGGATGTGCTCACGGTGGCAATCGTCGCACTGGCTGCTCTGGGGCTGTACGGGACACTGTCATTCCATTTCGCCCGGCGACGGCGCGACATCGGCGTCCGCCTCGCCCTCGGGGCGGCCCCGCGTGACATTGTGCGCTTGGTGTTCAAGCAGGCGGCGGTATGGGTGATCGTGGGCCTGGGCCTCGGGGCGGCATTTGCGTGGGCCGTGTCCTCGGTCCTGCGCCGCATGCTGGAGGACGCGAGTCCGTTCAATGTGCCTGGTGTCGCACTGGGAGCAGGCGTCATTTTCATCGTCGCCCTATTGGCCGCCTGGCTGCCGGCGCGGCGCGCGATGAGGGTGAATCCGGTGGAAGCGCTGCGCGCGGAGTGACCGCCGCGCGGAAAGCAAGCAGCTTCAAGCTGCACGCTTTAGGCTCTCGGCTGAAGGCGATTGGCAGGAAGCTCTGAGCTGCGAGACCCACAAGTCCCTCTCGAGGGGACTGCCTCAACCCTGCTGCTTACGGCTTTGCACTTGCTGCTTATAGCTTAACGCCTATTGCCTGAAGCGCCTCCTTCCATGAGGCCATTCTCCACAAGCATTGTCTGCCTGCTTCCGTTGACGTTCACTGGGACTCCCCTAATGGCGCAATCGAACCCGATGACCACCGCGGTAAACCAGCTCGGCCTCGACCTCCTGCGCGCCCAGGCCTCAGCCAGTGATCATGGCAACCTGCTGCTGTCGCCTTACTCCATCGAGACCGCCCTCGCGATGGCGTACACCGGCGCGGACGGGCGCACGCGCGAGGAAATGCAGCGCGTGCTGCATCTGCCTGCCGACGATGCGGCGGTGCTCGATGGTTTTTCCGGACTCGCCAGAGAACTCGCCGACCTGCAGGTTGCTTCCCGTCGTCGGGCCGAGGAAGCGCGCAAATACGGAGGATTCGAGGAACCGATTGAGATCAATGTCGCCAACCGACTTTTCGCGCAAAGCGGCTTCGAGTTCCGATCCGCTTTCACAACCGCGTTGCGCGATCGATTCGGCGCACCGCTTGAAGAACTCGATTTCGTCCACGCCGCTGAGCCGGCCCGCGTTGCGATCAATGCCTGGGTCGCCCGCGAAACCCGCGAAAAAATCCACGATCTCGTCCCCAGGGGCGGGGTTAACGAGACAACGCGCGCGGTGCTCGCCAATGCGCTGTACCTCCGCGCCCCCTGGGAGCATGCATTCAAACCGAATGCCACCAAGAACGAGCCTTTCTGGATCCGCGGCCAGATGCAGACCGACGTGGCGACTATGCTTCAGCAAAGACATTACGGTTATGAACAGCGGAACGGTTACGCCGCACTTGTCCTGCCGTATGTGGGGCACCAGCTGCAGTTCGTGATTCTGCTGCCGGACAAGCGTGACGGTCTCGCCGATCTGGAACGAGCCGTCACCTCAGACCTCCTCGCCGGGTGCACCAGGTTGCCCGACCGAGATGTGATCCTTCATCTGCCCAAGTTCAAACTCGAGCCGCCGAGCCTTTCGCTGGGCGAGGCACTCCGCGGACTCGGCATGATGGTCGCGTTCGATCAGCCTCGTGGCAGCGCAGACTTCGGCCGCATGGCACCGCGAAAACCGAATGACTACCTCTGCATCTCGGAAGTGATCCACAAGACCTGGTTGTCGCTCGACGAAAATGGCACCGAGGCTGCCGCGGCAACCGCAGTCATCATGATGGTCGGTTCAGCCATGAGGCCCGATCCACCGCCACCGATCGAGGTTCGCGTCGATCGTCCCTTCTTGTTCGCCATTCAGCACGTCCCTTCCGGCGCCTGTCTTTTCCTCGGCCGACTTACGGATCCGCGGTGAAGAATGGGCCTGGTATCGCGAGGACCGGATATCCCGATCAACGCGGCGCCGGACTGGGAATATTCGCCCCGCTCCGGTTGGCATCTGATCTATAATCGGAAGAAGCGCTGGATCTTCTATCTGATTCCGACTCGTGGCGGCTTCCGGCTTTCCCTGATTCTCGGCGGCAAGGCCGTCGCCGCGCTGCAGGCAGGACCGTGGGCGAAGACCATGCTGCCTTTGCTAAAAGAGGCCAAGCGCTACCCGGAGGGCACGGCGTTTTCGTTGACGGGACAAACCCTGGACATCGAGTTGGCGGTGGCTCTTCTGGAGGTCAAGATCGCCCATTGACTGCCGCCGGGCTGCTCGCGTCGATCTGAGCGTGGCGCTGCGGGCGTAGTGAGCTGGCAGGCAAGAAGCCGTAAGCATCAAGCCGCCAGTTCGAAGCTGTAATCCGCCCGAAAAGCCTGCGGGTCTGAAGTCCAGAACTCACAGCTTATGGCTTTCAGCTTACCGCTGAAGATTGCCGCCGCGGACAGCTCCGCGTTTTTCCTATTGACGTTCTGAAGGAGAGCCTTCACCGATCCTTATTCAGAACATCTAAAGGAAGAACATGACCAACGAAAAATCTGAATTACTCCAGGGTACGCTCGACATGCTGATCCTCAAGGCGCTCCAGTTGAAGCCCATGCACGGCTTCGGCCTTTCAATTCGCCTGCGGCAGATGTCGCGGGAGCTGTTTCAGGTGGAGATGGGTTCGCTTTATCCGGCGCTCTGCCGGCTCGAGGCCCGGGGGTGGGTCAAGGCCGAATGGGGCGTTTCCGACCACAACCGGAAGGCGCGCTACTATGTATTGACCCCCGCCGGCCGGAAACAGCTCCAGGCCGAGACCACCCAGTGGGAGCTCCTGTCGAGCACGATCAACGCGATGCTCAAGGCGACCTGATTTTTCAGTAGCGAGCATCGAGTAGTGAGAAGTGAGTAGATCCAATCCCCCACCCCAGGCGCCACCGACGCCGCTCCGATAAGCTCCAGCCGAAATCCGCACTCCACGGTTCTCTCATGTCCCGGCTCCGCCAGTTTCTCTTCAAGCTTCAGCCGTTCTTCCGGCGTCGGAAGATCGAGGCGGATCTGTCCGAGGAGATGCGCGCGCATCTCGAGATGCAGACCGAGGCCAACCTCGCCGCCGGCATGCCTCCGGAGGAGGCGCGGTACGCCGCCCGGCGCGAATTCGGCGGCATCGATCAGGTGAAGGAATCGTATCGCGACGAGCGCGGCGTGCGATGGCTGGAGGACGCCGCGCGTGACGTGTGTTTCGGCGCTCGGATGCTGCGGAAGAATCCGGGATTCACCGCCGTGGCGGCGCTGACGCTGGCGCTCGGAATCGGGGCGAATACTGCCATCTTCTCGGTGTTCTACGGCGTGCTGCTGCAGCCTCTGCCCTACCCCGAGCAGGAGAGGCTCATCTTCATTCACGACTGGTCCAAGGAGACGACCTTTGATCCGGTCTCCTACCTGAACTTCGTTGTCTGGCGTGAGCAGCAACAGAGCTTTACGGCCATTGGTGTGGCGCGTCCCTGGCAGTTCAGCTATGTCGGCCCGAACGAAACCGAACGGCTGAACGGCGCCGTGGCGAGCTACGACCTCTTTGCCGCCATCGGCATGGCGCCGATCCGCGGACGTCTCTTCACTGCCGAGGACGACAAGCCGGGTGCCGAACGCACCGTCGTCATCCGCACAAGCTTGTGGAAACGCCTCTTCGGCGGACGGGATTCCGTCATTGGCGAGAAGGTCAAGCTCTCCGGCGAGTTTTACACGATCATTGGCATCCTGCCGAACAACTTCCGAATTCCGCTGGAGGGCGCCGAGCTCTGGACTCCGATCAGTCATTCCCTTTCGGGCGAAGAGCTCCAATACGGCTATCGCCCGAATGCTCTATACGCCTATGCCCGGCTGAAGCCTGGCATCTCGCTCGAGTCGGCGGCTGCCAACATGCGCGTTCTGGCCGCCGGACTCGACAAGGAACACCCAAGCGGCGGGCTCATCCCGACGCTCCTGCCGCTCGCCACGGCGGGCGCGGGTGAAGTACGCCCGATTTTGTACGTATTGCTCGGCGCGGCGGGCTTCGTGCTGCTTATCGCTTGCTCCAACGTCGCCAATCTCCAACTGGCCCGCGCCCACGCTCGAGCCAGGGAGTTCGCCGTGCGCGCCGCTCTCGGGTCTGGGCGCATGCGGATCGCGCGGCAGCTTCTGGTCGAGAGCCTCATCCTCGGGCTGCTGGGCTGCGGTGCCGGCGCCTTCCTCGGCTCCTGGGCGCTCGGTGGTCTGACGGCGATGCTGCCGGCGGGCGCGTCGCGCATGGACGAGGTCTCGCTCAACCTGTGGGTGCTCGGGTTTGCCGTCGTCGCCAGCCTCCTGACCAGTGTGCTCTTCGGACTCGTGCCCGCGTTTCACGCGGCCCGGCAGAATGTGCGCGAGGCCCTGGCGCAGGAGGGTCGGTTAGCGGGCTCGACGCGCGGGAACCGCTGGCGTGCCGGGCTGATCATCGGCGAATGCGCTCTCACGTGCGCCCTCTTGGTCGGGGCCGGACTCATGCTCCGTACGCTAGGCAATCTCTATCGATCGGAGCCCGGCTTTTCGACCGAGCACCTGCTCACCTTCAACTGGGTTGTGAGGGGCGGCCGCTACGAGGACCCTGCGGTGCGCTACTGGTTGATCCATCGCGCGCTCGAACGCCTGGCCGCCGTGCCGGGCGTCGCTCACGTCGGCATCGTCGACCCCCTGCCGTTTGAGGGCAGAGACAATCGGACCGTCTACCTCATCAAGGGAGGGACCATACCCGGAGAACGTGGGCCCTGGCCGTCGGCCAACTGGGGGATCGTCGGCGGGGATTGCCTCGGTGCGCTGGGAGTCAAGCTCATGGCCGGCCGCGCCTTCGACGCCCGTGACGACTGGCGGTCCACTCGCGTGGTGATCGTCGACACCCAGTTCGTGGAGAAGGAATTCCGGGGACGGAATCCGATCGGCCAACTTATCTGGACGGGGGGCGAACCGCCCAAGCGCGAGACTGATTGGATGGAGATCATCGGAGTAGTCGGGCACATCAACACGCTCGGCCCTGGCCAGCCCTCGCTTCCGCAGATCTACTGGTTCACCCAGCAGACGATACCGCAGTCCATGGGTTTCGCGGTGCGCGCCGAAGGCGAGCCGACGGCGGTGGTGTCGTCGTTGCGGGCGGCGCTGCGCGAGGTGGCCGACGACCTGTCGATGGCCAGTGTGCGCACGATGGACCAGTTGTTCGCCTCGAATATCGCCAACCAGCGGCTGGTGGTGAAGCTGCTGGGCGCCTTCGCGGCGCTGGCGCTGTTGTTGGCGGGCGTGGGGCTCTACGGGGTGGTGAGCTACAGCGTCAGTCAACGAACGCGCGAGATTGGCATCCGCGTCGCCCTGGGCGCCACATCGCGCTCGGTCGTGCGCATGACGATGCAGCAGGGGGCAACGCTCGCGAGCGCCGGCTTGGTCATCGGGCTCGCCGCCGCTTTGGCCCTCACTCGTCTCCTGCAAAGCCTGCTTTTCGAGACTAGCCCGCACGATCCCCTGGTCTACGGGGTGGTGGCGGTCGGGTTGCTCGGTGTCGCGGCGCTCGCCTGCTGGCTGCCGGCCCGCCGGGCCGCGAAGGTCAATCCGCTGGAGGCGCTAAGGGCAGAATGACCGCGGCGCTGCGGCGCCAAATTCCAAACGCCAAGTTCCAAACAACCTTCCGTATCTGTGCAATCAGTGAAATCCGTGGTCAGATTATACTGCGGAAATTGAGATGCATCGGTTTCGCCAGATCCTCTTTCGTCTGCAGCCGTTCTTCCGGCGTCGGAAGATCGAGGCGGGCTTATCCGAGGAGTTGCGCACGCATCTGGACATGGCGACCGAGGCAAATATCGTCGCCGGCATGTCGCCCGAGGAAGCGCAACACGCGGCACAGCGGGACTTCGGTGGCACGGACAAGGCCAAGGAGCTTTACCGCGACGAACGCGGCATCCGGTGGGTCGAGAACTTCCTGCGCGATCTGCTTTTTGTCGTGCGCACGCTTCGGAAGAATCCCGGATTCATGCTCGCCGTCGTAGCAACGCTGGCGATTGGCATCGGCGCGACGACGGCGATGATCGTGATTGTGTGGCAGGGGTTGTTTCCCACCTTGCCGTTTGCACACGAGGAACGCGTGGTCGTTATCGATGAATTCGATCGGCAACGAAATACGTCGATGGTCGAGTTTGCCTCACGCTACGTGCAGATCCGTTCGAGCTCGAACAGCTTCGCCAAGATTGCGGCTCAGGGGGCCGAGCAGATGAACCTCGTGGTCAATGGCGATCCCGAGGCCCTCATCTCGGCCTGGGTGACTCCGGAGTTTTTTGCGGTGTTTGGCGTCAACGCGGCATGCGGGCGGACCTTCTACGCCGAGGAACATGTGACGGGAGGGGCCTCGGGCGCTGTGGTTGTCTTGAGTCACGGCGTCTGGCTGCAACGGTTCGGTGGTGATACGGCGGTGATTGGTCGCGAGATCAACCTCGGTGGTCGGCTTCGGCGCGTGGTTGGCGTCATGCCGGAGCGGTTTCTCGCGCCGCCGGGGTTCGCATCTTGGGGGCTGTTCCTGCCGCTGGCCGAGGACGAATTGGTGAAGGCCGGGGCGTGGAGCCGGGTTTGGATGGCCGGTCGGCTGAAACCAGGAGTCCTCCCGGGCGAAGCCGGAGCCGAGATCTCCGCGTTGGGGATGCCGACGCCGGGCAGCCCGAATCTTTGGAACCATCTGGAGCCGCAGGTCATACCGATTCGCGACAAATACCGACCAGAAACCGCGCGACTCTTTTGGGTCTTCCTGGGGGCCGCTGCCTTCTTGCACTCGATTGCGATCGTCAATGCCCTCAACCTGGCTCTCATGCGCATCGTATCGCGGCGGCGGGAGCTGGCCGTGCGGATCGCATTGGGTGGCAATCGTGTACAAGTCGGTCGCCTGTTGCTTTTGGAAAGCCTTCTGCTCTGCGCGCTCGCTGGTGCTGCTGGCTTGGGAATTGCGCACGGCGCGATCAACTTGCTCGGTGGGGTAGCTGCCGATTCGTTGCCGGGAGAGCGCCCTGCGTTTTCTTCTTTTTCGGGCGAAATCTGGATGGTCGCAACGGTGTGTGCAGTGGTGACTGGCCTAGCGTTGGCCGTGGTCCCAGCCTGGCGAGTCGGCCGGACCAGCGTTCAGGATGCCTTGAAGGAAGGAGCGGGCTCGCTCGGCGATAGCCGGAGGTTACAGCGGTTGCGTTCTATGTTCGTGGTTCTCCAGACCGCCCTGACGGTGGCGTTGCTGGCCGGCGGGGGCGTCACCATGCGGAGTTATGTCGCACTGCAACGAGCCGGTTTCGGGTTCGACCCATCAGGGAAGCTCGCGGTCGACGGTGCCTTGGAGACCGGGGCGATTCCCGTGGATCCGTATCTCGACCTCGCTTCGCGGGCCGTCGAGGAAATCGGGCGCGTGTCCGGCGTCCGGACGGTGGCGCTGGCGGAAAACCTTCCTTTGTCGAACTGGATTGGCGACTGCCAGGTGCGTGCAGCGGAGCGGCCGGAGGCACCACTGATCAACTGCTCGTGCAACAAGGTTTCGCCGGAGTATTTCAACTTGCTTGGCTTGCCGGTGCTCGCCGGCAGGGGATTCGTCGGTTTCAAACGTGGTGATGCTCCAGTGGTCATCGTCAACGAAACCCTGGCGCGAAAGGCGTTTCCCGGCGAAAACCCGCTTGGCCGGCGTCTCGAAATGCCTGGTATGCCGGCCGCCGAAATCGTGGGGGTGGTTGCCGACACCCGTGAGAGAGGTGCCCGGGCGGAGGCGTTACCGCAGACATTCGTCCCGTTCTGGCAGCGGAATGGCGACGGAACTTCTTGGTTGACCATACTTGTTCGAGTCGAGGGCGGGCAGAGTGCGGGGCTCAATGCGGCGATCCGCCGCGCCGCGTTTGCGGTTGAACCGCGGTGGACTATGCATGTTCGTCCACTCGACGACTACGCAAAAGATACGGTGCGCGTCGAGCGCACGACGACGGTGTTGCTCGAGGTCTTTGCGATGCTGTCCCTCGGTCTCGCGGCGATGGGATTGTTCGCCGTGATGGCCTATTCGGTCGCGCAGCGTCGGCGCGAGTTCGGGTTGCGAATCGCCTTGGGGGCGGGTCCGGGCGCCGTGCAGCGTCTGGTGTTGGGTCGCGGATTGGCGCTGGCGGCGATCGGCCTCCTCGTAGGCTTGGGTGCGGCCGCCGGACTGACGCGCTTTCTTCGGAGCGTTCTCTTCGAGACGGGTCCCTGCGATCCAGCGATCTATATTGCCGTGGCGGCCGGTTTGTTGGTGGTTGCACTGCTCGCCTGCTGGCTGCCGGCACAACGGGCGGCGCAAGTCGATCCGGCGGAGGCGCTGCGGGCGGAGTGACACGGGAGCAGCGATCAGCTGTAAGTATTAAGCAGAAAGCCCCAAACCCACAAATCCACTCCGAGCTTTAAGCTTAATGCTGGCCGCTTAGAGCCCTCAACCCCATGAACCGGCTCCGCCAAATCCTCTTCCGGTTGCAACCGTTCTTCCGTCGCAAGAAGATCGAGGCGCAGTTGTCCGAGGAAATCCGGACGCATCTGGAGATGCTCACAGAGGCGAACCTCGCAGCTGGAATGTCCCCCGACGAGGCACGTAGCGCCGCGCGCCGCGAGTTCGGCGGCATGGATCAGGTCAAGGAGGCTTGGCGCGACGAACGTGGATTGCGTTGGCTCGAGGATGGCGCGCGTGATCTGCGCTATGCCGGGCGGATGCTCCGGAGAAACCGCGGATTTACCGCCGCCGCGGTGACTTCCCTCGCGCTCTGCATTGGCGCCAACACGACCATCTTCTCGATGCTTTACGCCCTCGTGATCCGGCCGCTGCCGTTTCACCAGCCGGGGCAGCTCGTCGAGATCTACAATTCCTTTCCCAAGGTCGGCATGCCCAAGCTGGCGAGCAACCTCGGCCAATATTTGGACTTCAAGGACAACGCGCCGGCGTTCGCCCAGCTCGCGCTGTGGCGGCTCGATGACTACACGTTGGGCGAAGACCGCGGCCCGTCCCGCATCTCGGGTGCCATCGCCACGGCGGAGATTTTCGATCTGCTTGGGGTGCAACCCTTGCTCGGCCGGTTCTTTACTCCGCAAAATCACCTTCCGGGCGCCGACAAGGTGGTCGTGCTCACTCAATCTTTCTGGGAATCGCAGTTCCAAAGCAATCCAAGTATCCTCGGGCGCATGCTGCGTCTCGATGGCGAGCCATTCGAGATCATCGGAGTTGCGCCCCGCGTCTTCGAGGCGTTCGACGCCCGGGTCAGGCTGGCCCGCCCCCTGTCATGGTCGCCAGGTCAGCCGTTCAGCCACACAGGTTATTCACCCCAACTTTTCGGCCGGATCAAACCCGGCGCGAATTTGGGCGACACCTGTTCACAGGTCGAAGCACTGGATAAGCAGTATTACGACGGCACCACGCCGGAGAATCGCGAGTTCTATGAACGCACCGGCCACCGCATCCGGGTTGACACGGTGCAGTCGCAGCGGGCTGAGCCGGTCAAGACCTCCCTCTGGCTGCTGCAGGGGGGCGTGCTTTTCGTGCTGTTGATCGGCTGCGTCAATGTCGCCAATCTCCTCCTCGCCCGTTCCAATGCACGGAGCGGGGAGTTTGCCATGCGATTGGCGCTCGGCGCAACTCGAGGCGCACTCGCGCGGCAGTTGCTCGTCGAAAGTGCGCTGCTCACGTGCCTCGGCGCGGGAGGCGGGCTCCTCCTCGCGTGGAGCGGCCTCAGCACCGCCAACCACTTCACCGCGCAACTTCTGCCCGACGCCCTGCCGTTTGGGTTGGATAGCCAGGTGCTCGGATACACGGCCGTCATCACCGCAATTTTGACCTTGTTGGTCGGATCGTTGCCGGTCGCGCATCTGCTGGGTGGAAGACCATCGGGCTCGATGCACCTGCCAGGTCGCAGCACGTCGGCCGGGCGCGGCCGCCAGGCGGTGGGCAGCGCTCTCGTGGTTGCCCAGGTTGCGTTCGCGCTCATGCTCTTGACGGGCGCCGGACTGTTGATCCGGAGTTTCGCCAACGTCCTGGCGGTCGATCCGGGGTTCGATCCGCAGCAGGTGATCGGCGCGCGCATTGCCGTTCCGGCGAACAAGGAAAAGAGCTTTCCGCCTCGGCTGGAAGCCGCGCTGCGGGAAATTCCGGGGGTGGAGTCGAGCCTGGCAACGGCGACGCCTTTCCTGCTCGTCCCACCCTACCAAGTTAGCATGCCACTCGGAGCCGTCGATCTGCGCCAGTATGAGCTGCCGTCCGGAATGTCGATGCCCAGTGTGTTCTACTGCGGGGCAACTCCGTCTTACCTGAAAACGATGCGCATACCGCTGCGCGAAGGACGATGGTTCAGTGAATCCGACATGGCAAAAGGCCGGGCGGCGGTGGTGGATGAAAGCTTTTCGAAACGCTATTTCGCCGGGCGCAGCGCTGTCGGTCAACACATGGTGGTCAACGGGTCACCGTCCCAAAAGGACGAGGATTGGCTGGAAATCGTCGGCGTCGTGGGCAACGTCCGCCACAACGGAGTCGAGGACAAGAGCGGCCAGCCGTTCCTCTACGTGCCGCTGACGCAGATGCCATTCTACGGTATGATGAGTGTCCTCATCCGTACCGCGCGACCCGAGTCCGAAGTGGCAGCCTTGCTCCGTGAGAAAGTGGCAGCGATCGATCCGGAACTTCCTATCTACGCGGTGAAAACTTTGGAAGGCGTGATCAGTGACTCGGTCAGTAATCGACGCGGCATCATGGTGCTCCTCGCCAGTTTCGCCGGAATTGCGCTGCTGTTGTCCGCGGTCGGCATTTACGGGATGCTGGCCTACGATGTCTCACGACGGACCCGCGAAATCGGCATCCGCAGTGCCATCGGGGCCACGCGTTGGCAGATTGTTGTGCTGATTCTGCGCCAAGGATTATGGAAGACCGGCCTCGGTGTCATCGCCGGGCTGGCCGGAGCCGTCGCGCTCAGCCGGTTCGTGACGGGGTTGCTTTTCGAGGTCCAACCCATCGATCACTTGGTCTATGCGGTCGTGGCGTTGTTGCTGACAGTCGTGGCCGCGGCAGCGAGCTGGCTGCCGGCGCGCCGTGCCGCCAAGGTCGATCCGGCAGTGACCCTGCGAGCGGAGTGAGGCGGAAGCTGTAAGCCATCTAGCTCTGTGCTTATGGCTTACAGCTTAAGGCTTACGGCTTTTCGCTTACAGCCACGAGCCGGTCGCAATATGCAAGTTACTAAGAGCTAGGAAATTAACGGATCCACAACCACGATTTCCTGGCACGCCGGCAGTTTTGGAGTTGCCGGGGGTGCGCTTTTGACCGATGGTGCCTCCTTTAAGGCAGGCGTTGAGCGCGCGATGCGCGTTCCGCATGCCTCTACATAAACCACAGGCTGCTCCCGGCAACGGTGAGCGCCGTTTCAAAAACCAACAAAAAACATGTCAGATCCAGAATCGTCCGGCGCCGCAACCTCGGCTGCCGGGCCTGCGAGCACACCAAGCACGCCACCCAACCCCACCCCGGTCCCCAGCGCGTTCAGCAACAACCGCGGCTCCGGCCTTGCCCGTGGCAAACGCCCGGCCAACCCGCCCGCCCAGACTGCATCCGCCGCGCCCGCGATCGAATACAAACCAACCGCGGTGTCCATCCTCACCGCACCGACCGAATACAAGAACCCGTTCGCTCCGCCGGCCCCCGTGGTCGCTCCAGTTGAAGCCGCGCCTGTCGTGGCCGATCTGCCAGCACCGGCGCCGGCAACCGTGCAGGCTCCGCTTCCCGCCACTCCGGTGGCCGAAGCTTCCGCCCCGGTCAGTCCAGTCACCAGCGAGCCGGTTCGGATTCCCTATGAGACACCGGTTCGGACCGGACCTTCTGAGCCGGAACCGATGCCGGAGTTGAAGATCCTTCCGCCCGAGGCGACCAAGCGCGTCGAGCACAACTGGGAAAGCGAATCCTTCCGCAACGTCGCGAGCCAGCCTGCCGGAGAGCCTGGCCGGACACCCGATGCCCCCCGTCCTCCGCGGGATGACCGCCGCAATGAGCGGCCCGTATTCCGCCCAGAACGGGACCGCCGGGATGACCGGCCGGCTGATGAGCGCGCCGAGGCACGTCCGGCTTGGGCTGGGCCCGCCCGGCCTCCGGGCAATGAGCAGGCCGGGACCAGAACCCCTCCTCCGTCCAAGTCCGAGGCGCCTGCGAAATCGGGCGGCTTCTTCGCCTGGGTGAAGCAACTCTTCGGCGGTGCGCCCGCCGCGCCGAAATCCGAGGCTTCCAGCGAGCTCCGCGGCGAACGGGAATATCCCCAAGAGGGCCAATATCGCCGCCGCCGCCGCCGGGGCGGACGCGGACGCAATTTCCAAGGGGATCAGCGCGGCCCGCGGGACGGCCAGTCTGGCGGTCAGTCCGGCGGAGACCAGCGTGGATACGGCGGCGAACAGCGCCACCACGGACGCCGCCATCGCCATCATGGCGGCGGTGATTACCGTGGCAACGGACGCCCCGAGGGCGGCCCGCCGTCCGGCAGTTAAGCCTTGCCAACCGCTTCGCTTCGAATCGCATTGAGAGGCGTCCATCATCCGGTGGGCGCCTCTCTTTTTTCCAGCGCCCCGCCGGCGTCGACATAAGTTTTTCCGCTGAACTATGGCTGATCTCATCGTCAACGGCGGCAAGCCGCTCTCCGGCACGATCGTGCCGTCCGGCAATAAGAACTCGGCGCTTCCCATCCTCTGCGCCACCCTGTTGGCTGGCGATCCGGTTCGCCTGCTGAATGTGCCGGATATCACCGATCTGGAGAAACTGGTCGGCTTCTTCACCGCGCAGGGCTCCCGCATCACCTGGGACCGCGCCAAGGGCGAGATGCGCGTGGATCACGCCAACTTCTCCGCCGGCGGGCTCCAGGTTGAAATGCCCGCCGGCATGCGCTCGACGGTGCTGCTCCTCGCGCCGTTGCTCGGGCGGATGAAGAAGCTCATTGTGCCGGCCAACGCCAAGGGGTGCTCGCTCGGTATCCGCGAACTCGATCCGCACCTGGAGATTCTCAAGGCGCTCGGCGCCGGCATCGCCCGCGACGGTGCGCTGACCCTTACGCTGGACGGCCGCTACCGCGCCACGCGGCACTGGCAGGACTACATGTCGGTCACGGCCACCGAGAATTTCGTGATGGCCGCCGTGCTGGCCGACGGCGTGTCGATCCTCATCAACGCCGCGAGCGAGCCGCACGTGCAGGACCTTTGCGCCGTCCTTAACGCGATGGGCGCGAAGATCGAGGGTGTGGGCACGAGCATGCTGCGCGTCGAAGGGGTCGCCGCGCTGCATGGTGGCACGTTCACCATCGCCACCGACTATCACGAGGTGGTCACCTTTCTCGCGCTAGGCGCCATCACCGGCGGCGAGGTGCGAGTCGAGCGGTCGCTGCCGCACCACTTCGACCTGATCACCCGCTCGTTCGGCAAGCTCGGCGTCGTGCTCGGGCACGAGGGCACGACCGCCGTGGTGGGCCGCGGCCAGAGGCTGGTCGTCGAGCCGCCCTTCACGCCGAACCTGCTGGCGAAGATCGAGGCCGCGCCGTGGCCCTATTTTCCCGTCGACCTGCTTCCGTGCATGCTCGCGCTCGCCGTGCGCGCCCGGGGCGAGATCCATTTCTGGAACAAGGTCTACGAGGGCGGCTTTTCCTGGATGCCCGAGCTCGCAAAATTCGGTGCGCACGTGGTCACCTGCGATCCCCACCGGGTGATCGTCTTTGGGAACCGGCCGCTGCGACCCGCCGTGGTGGAGGCGCCCTACGTCATCCGCGCCGCCGTGGCGCTTTACATGGTCGCGGCCAGCATCCCCGGCCGCAGTGTCGTGCGCAACGCCGGGATCATCCAGCGCGCCCATCCGCGCTTCGTGGAAAACCTGCGCGCCCTCGGCGCCGAGGTGGAATGGACCGGGTGATTCTCGATTTTTGAGTTACGGTTTTTGATTTTCATTCTCCGCCGGGCAATCTTCCCGTTTTCGTCCCCCGCTTTTTCCATTTTCACCGCATTTGGTTCTTCGTTTTCCGGTTCCCGCTTCTGGATCTTCCTTCTTCGATCGATTGCAACCGTGCCTGAACCCAAAAATCAGAATTCGAAACTCAAAAACCCGGCGCCCCCCGCCGCCGGGCTGGACTTTCTGCGCTCCACCCTCACTGCGCCGCTGAGCTCCGCCGAGGTGGCGCTACGGCCGCTGGCCTTCGGCGATTTTGCCGGCCAGCTGAAGACCGTCGAGCGTCTCAAGGTCATGGTCGGCGCGGCCCGGCGCCGCGGCGAGGCGCTCAACCACATCCTCTTCAGCGGCCCGCCCGGCCTCGGGAAGACCACGCTCGCCTTCATTCTCGGGGCGGAGATGGGCCGCAACGTCCGCGTGACCTCCGGCCCCGTGATCGAAAAGGCGGGCGACCTCGCCGGCCTGCTCACCAACCTCGAGGAGGGCGACCTGCTGTTCATCGACGAGATCCACCGCATTCCCAAGACGGTCGAGGAGTATCTCTATTCGGCCATGGAGGACTACCGCCTCGACATCATGATCGACCAGGGACCCAACGCGCGGAGCGTGCGGCTGAGCCTGCCGAAGTTCACGCTGGTCGGCGCCACCACGCGGGCCGGCCTGCTCACCGCGCCGCTGCGCTCGCGCTTCACCCTGCAGACCCGGCTCGACTACTACGATACCGCCACGCTGCTCGGCATCGTGCGCCGCTCCTGCCGGCTGCTCAAGGTCGAGATCGACGACGACGGTGCCAGCGAGATCGCCGCGCGCGCCCGCGGCACCCCGCGGATCGCCAACAACCTCATCTATTTCATCCGCGACTTCGCGCAGGAGAAGGCGCAGGGCCGGATCACGAAGCCGGTCGCCGCCGCTGCGCTGGAGCTGCTTGAGATCGATGCGCGCGGCCTCGACGAGATGGACAAGCGCATCCTGCGCGTGATGGCCGAGCACTATGCCGGCGGTCCCGTCGGCATGAACACCATCGCAGTCGCGGTCGGCGAGGAGGCTGACACGCTGGAGGAGGTGCATGAGCCGTTCCTGATCATGGAAGGCTACCTGCAGCGCACTCCCCAGGGCCGCATGCTCACCGCCAAGGGTTATCAGGCCATCGGCCTCAAATCGGCCGGCGGCGCACAGGGCTCGCTCCTGTAGCAAGCTTCGCCGGTCCGGCGAAGAGCGACCGGCACAACTTGGCCGAGTTCAACGGCGCATCCGCATCTCGCCACCGCCTAGGTTTGCGCGGCGGGCACCGGTCTCGGCGCACTCGGGTTCGCGTCGAGCGTGTACCAGTTGATGCGCCGGGTGCAGAACATCACGAGCGCGAGCAACGCAAACAGCGCGGCCGAGCCCGCCACGAGCGCGTAGTCCTGGGACTGGATGACGAAATAGAGATAGCCGTAGGTCGCGGACAGCCCCCCGCCGATGATCAGCGTGCGCAGGCCGGTGCGGAGGAAGCTCCAGGCGTAGAGCGACACGAGGGCGGTGCACGCCGCCGCCGCCGCGCCATACGCCAGGCCCGGGGCCATGAGCTCCGACAGCGCAAGAAACCCGAGGAAGAACAGGCACAGCGCTGCGCCGACCAGGGCATATTGCAGCGGATGAATGCGCAGCGCCGCCGTCACCTCGAACAGAAAGAACATGGCGAAAACCAGCACGAAAAACAGCAGGCCGTATTTTTCCGCGCGTTCGGCGAGCCGGTAGCCATCCACCGGCTGCGCGAAGGTCACGCCGAAACACGCCGCGTCGATTTTTCGCAACATCTCCGGGGAATTGATCAGGCGGCTGGTCCAGCTCTGCGGAAAGCCGTGGCTGAAATGCGAGGTCTCCCACTCCGCCTTGAAACCATCGGAGGAAACGCTCCGTTTCACGGGCAGGCAGGCTCCGCCAAAGGAGGGATCCGGCCAAGATGAGCTGAGCGCAACCGTGGTGACCTTGCCGACCGGAGCGATTTGGAGTCGCTCGCTGCCCTGCAATGCCACCTCGAAGGCAAACTCCAGCCGGGTGTCCGCGGCGGCATTCTCGACCCTGGCAACCAGCGGCAGAAACTCGCCGGCCGTGCTGTCGGCCGACTCGAAGGGACAGGCTTTGCTGTCGGCGAACTGGAGCGGGGACACGGAGCGCACGCCCCGCAAATCGGAGACGCCCAGCAGCACCCGCGCCTTCTGCCAGTCGATGCGTTCCACGGCGATGCCGGCGGCGGAAAAATCAGGCCGGAAATGCCCCGTCAGCCGCAGACGGGTGGTGTAGACGACCACGTCGTAGATGCCACGGTGCCGCACCTCAGGCTCCACCGGCCCGCCCGCGGTCAGCGTCTCCGGCAGAAAATAGGCCGTGGCGGTCGCGAGGTCCGTCTCCTCCACCTGCACGACCTTTCCGGCGACGACCTTGGAACGAATCACCTGGGTTGGGTAGGCATAGGGAATGGCCAGCACCGGCCCAGTCACCCGCTGGTCCGCACCCCAGATGCCGGCGATTTCCGCGGTCGCCTGCCGCTGATAGCCCCGTCGCTCGACTAGAACGCCGTCCGTCAGGAACAGCGGAATCTGCAGGAGTAGGATCAATCCACAAATGCCGGCGATCTTGAGAAACGGCGAATGGCGACGGCGGGCGGGCATTTCGATCGCGGGCGGCACCGGGGGGTTCATGGCGCTCCCCTTTCTCCCGCGGTCCGATCCGCCACCCACGACCACAGCAGGAACGTGGTCATGAAGAATGGATAGACGCCGTAAAGCGTATCGGTCGCCGAATGCGAGTGGCGATCGACGGCAATGAACACGTTAAGGCAGAGCGCCAGCGGCAGGAGCGTGGCGAACAGGCCGGCCAAGGTCACCGGGCGATAAAACCAGCCGGCGCGCTTGAACCATGACCAACGGCGGTCGGAAACAGGTATCGAAGTCATGCGTTCACTCTGGCCGATCCCCATGAAGCCAGTGTGAACGCCGGATGAAAACGGCGAGAAATATCAGGTCTGATCAAGCGGCGCGCTCAGCGTCGCCCGCGCGCCGCCTTCCGGCCGATTCGCCAATTCGACCTCTCCGCCATGAAGATGGGCGATCTCGCGGACCAGGCTCAGCCCCAGTCCGGTGCTTTTGCGACCGGATCGGGGCCTGGGCAGCGAGTAAAAACGCTCGAACACCCGAGGCAACGCGAAGTCGGGCACACCCGGGCCGGTGTCTTCAACCACGAGGGCCACGCGGGCCGACGCCGCTTCTGCACGCAGCGTCACCGTTCCGCCCGCCGGGACAAAATCGAGCGCATTCTGGAGGAGGTTGACCAGCGCCTCGCGCAGCAACACGCGTTCCCCGCGCAGCCAGAGTCCCGTCCCGCCAGCAACGGCCAGGGCCACCCGCCCCGCTTCAAACGCCGGCCGCAACGCCGCGGCGGCCTCGGCCAGCAACGCGGAGACCTCGATCCGCTCTGTCCGGCCCAGCGTCTTGCGCGCCTCGAGCGACGACATCTCCAGCAACCGGTCGACGATCTGCTGGATGCGCTCCGCCTCGCTCCGGATGTTGCCCAGGAATTTCCTCCGCTGTTCCTCCGGCATCTCCTCCCCCAGCAGTTCCGCCGCGCCGCGGATCGCCGCAAGCGGCGCCTTCACTTCATGGGCGAGCGCTTGCGTGTAGCGCTCGACCTGTTGACGGCCTTCGAGGGCGTCGCGCATCTCCTCAAAAGCCGTGCCCAGGTCGCGCAGTGTGCGGCCGGGAAGTTGCGGCCGCACGGCCGGCCGGCGGTCGCGCACCGCCCGGGCATAGTCGGTCAGCCGCTCGAGCGGCGCGATGACCCACGAGGCGGCCAGCAGCATGACGAGCAGCAGCACGACGCCGCCGAGGACGGCACCCAGGAGAATCCTGCGCTTGGCCACGGCGACGAGGGCGTTGATGCCATGCGTCGGCTTGCCCACTGACAGCACGCCCACGATCCGGCCAGCCTGGCGCACCGGGGCGGCCACGTAGATCA
>Ga0182019_10000057_pt1 | contig 53423 bp, 34 predicted proteins | sample 812E2MmetaG_FD_120483 | JGI IMG/M metagenome (GOLD analysis project Ga0182019, IMG submission 120483) | Permafrost microbial communities from Stordalen Mire, Sweden - 812E2M metaG | ecosystem: Environmental > Terrestrial > Soil > Wetlands > Permafrost | place: Sweden: Stordalen | collected...
AAAACATCCCTGAAATAAGATTGAGCTTTCTTTTGTCCGGTGATATCTATATCGCCACACCAGGAATTATACCAGGGCCAGGGCATACTGAAGCCGGCATTCTTGTCATAATACACATGGCCGATGCCAGATTCTCCAAGATAATCCATGCCGGTCCATACAAAATCCCCTATAACCCATGAATCTTTTTCCACCTGCTGCCAGTTTTCAAATGCTTCAATCGGAAAAGACTCCGTACCTGCCATTATCCGATCGGGGAATTTTTTATGATCGTTTTCATACTCTCTCCATTCGTAATTATATCCAGCCACGTCAAGGCTGGCAAAAGCTTTTTCTGAGGCTGACCAGTTGTAGTCCGGATGATCCCAAAATAAACAAACTGCTGCGGTAACAGGACGTGAATTGTCAAGCGATTTAACAACCCTTACCAGCTGACTTGCAATACGCTGACCTGAAGTGTCGGCCCGTTCGTAAATTTCATTACCTATACTCCAGGCAATCACACTGGGGTGGTTACGGTCACGAAGGATCATCGATTGCAGATCATTTTTCCAGTTATCTTTAAAATATTTACTGTAATCTGAAGGGTTTTTTGGATGTTCCCACATGTCAAATGCTTCATCGATTACAAGCATTCCAATTCGGTCGCAGGCTTCCAGAAATTGTTTCGAAGGAGGATTATGGCTGGTACGTATAGCATTATATCCATTAGCTTTCATTATTTCAATCCGTCTTTCTTCTGCCCGGTCGAAAGTTGCCGAGCCAAGTAAACCGTTGTCATGATGCATGCATGCGCCCTTAAGCTTAAGTGGAACGTTATTAAGGAGAAAACCTCTGGCTGCACTGAAGTAAAGTGTTCTTACTCCAAACTGCACTGAATAACTGTCAATTATCTTCCCTTTTACAACAACCCGGGATGTGGCCCGATACAGGTTGGGATTGTCAACCGACCATAGAGACGGTTTTGTTATCTTAAGGGACTGTTCAACCGATAGTATTCCGTTTGACTCAATCTCTACCGATTTCTCTGTCTTACCAATAACCCGGTCATCCTTGTCAGTGATTAAAGTTTCAAGCTTTCCTTCAGAGCTTTTGGGACCGCTGTTTTTAATTTTAACCGACAGATGAATCTGAGCCGTATCCTTTGAAAGTAAGTTTGTTGTAACATACAGGCCGTTTTCAGCTACACTGAGCGAATTGGTTATTCTGAGCCATACGTGACGGTATATCCCTGATCCGCTATACCATCGGCTGTTCTTCCCCGGATTCTTTACCTCAACAGCTATTACATTATCGGATCCCGGGATCAGCAGCCGGGAAATGTCGTACGAAAAAGGAGTATATCCATAGAAATGATCCCCTGCCTTTTTCCCGTTCACCCAGACAGTGGATATCATGTATACACCATCGAAGCATACAGATACATTTTTCATCCTGCACGAATCATCCGGTGTGAAATGTTTTCTGTACCAACCTGTGCCACCTTTCACATGCCCCGTGGAAACACCTCCTTCACTCGTTTTGGTAAAGGGACCAATATGATCTTCATTGTCGCGATCGGCAAAATTCTCAATACTCCAGTCATGGGGCAGATCGAGTGTACGCCATCCGGAGTCGTCAAAAGAAGGATTTTCAGCTCCGGCAACACTGTCACGCAGGAATTTCCACCCCGTGTCAAAAGGAAGATAACGGTTTTTGATCGATCCGCTTTGTATTTTATCCGTTGAGTAGGATAACAGCATTAAACTTAAAGAGAGGAGCAAGGGAAATATCAGTTTTTTCATTGATGGAAGTTTTTAAGAACTATTGTAAAAATATAACAAATTTATAATAATACATTGCTGCTTGAGGAGCTAAGCATAATAGACTGACTAAACATTAAAAAATTGGATCGATTATCAATTTATTAAACAGGTATGCGTTTATATTTGTTATACACATAATTCAGGAATGAATTTATGCCAGATAGTTTTAAATTTTAGTACAATTCAGTTAACTTATAATTCAGAAAAATGAAGAGGATGTTTCTTTTGACGATATTCCTTTTGACAGGAACGTCGATATTTTCCCAGTCGGAGAAAGATAAATTTATGTCGGTTACCTGCAATTCAAAATCAGCGTTGTCGCTTTATAATCAGGCCATGAAGTACTATGATGACGTTAAACTGAAGGAAGCACTTGAAACCTTTAAAAAAGCACTTAATCAGGATCAGGATTTTTTCATGGCTAATTACCAGCTGGCATTTTACTGCCTTTTGAATCGCGATGCAAGTAATTTTGACGAGTATGCGAACGCCGCATTAAATTGCAAAGCTAAACTCAGTGATGCTGAGGAACTTCTGAAAGAGACTTTGAACAGCTTAAAACAGGGTCATCTCAATGTTACCGACTTTGGGAAAAAGTTGGTGGATATGTATCCAAATGATCCCAACGCATATAATAATCTGGTTTCTTTTCAGTCAATTGCAGGTGATACTATCGGTATCGTTGAAACTATAAATAAGGCAATTAAAATCGCTGCGAACCCAGCATCATTTTACAATCAGCTCGGGTATGCATATCTGACGCTAAAGCAGAATGATAAGGCGGAAGAGGCTTTCGATAAATATATTCAGCTTGACCCGAAGAATCCGAACGTATATGACTCAAAGGGAGATTACTATATGGTTATTAAAAAATATGATAAAGCCTATGAATCATATATGATAGCCTATTCTATGGATCCTTCCTTCAGCCATGACAAGGCAGAGCTTGCAAAGCAGCTTTATGAACGGACGGAAGGCAAGAAACTGGGAATAATCTCTATTTAAACCTTGTCCTTTTCAGGATCTCGGTAATTAACGCAAGCAGACAACTGACATTAAATTTAAATGCTGCATTATATATTATATTTGGCGCTGAAAATAGATATCGATTAAGAAGGATAAATTATGAATTTTCTAGAACTGATTTTTGGTAAAAAAGTTAATCTTCAGGAAGTAATCTTAAACGGTGCTGTTATTTTGGATGTGAGGACAAAAGCTGAATATCAGTCTGGGCATCTTAAAAACTCCATAAATATACCTGTAGATAAACTGCAGCAGAATATAAAAAATCTTAACAAAAACAAGGCTATAATAACCTGTTGCGCTTCAGGTGCAAGAAGTGCTTCTGCCACAAGAATACTGAAATCAAACGAATTTGAAGAAGTTTATAACGGTGGTTCATGGCAGAGTTTAAGGAAATATTTATCATAAATAAATGTTGATGCCATTAGCCAGGTTAAGCTTAGCTTTTATTCCTATCCTGTCTGTATTCCAACGAAAAAGCCTTGCAGCGCATCGCGTTTTACTCGGCTTTTTTTTTGTAGCAGAGACTGATGAAATATCTAACTTTGATTTAATAAGAGACCTGGATAAGCTTACTGAACTGATAGAGCTTTTATTCTAATTTAAGGAAACATCCCATTAACTTTAAATAATTAATGGATAGCAAAAAACAAGGACTCTAAATCCCATTGACTTTAATTTGCTTCATAATCAAATCTTTTCTAAATTTATAAATCTTTTACTTTAAACATGGCAAGTCTCATCCACGGGTTTGAGTACGACATTTTCATAAGCTATCGTCAGAAAGATAATAAATATGACGGCTGGGTAACAGAGTTTGCCGATAATCTGAAACGTGAGCTGGAAGCAACCTTCAAAGAGGAGATAAGTGTTTATTTTGATATGAATCCTCACGACGGACTTCTTGAGACGCATGATGTTGATGAATCTCTTAAGGAAAAATTAAGATGCCTGATCTTTATTCCGATAATTTCACATACATATTGTGATCCTAAATCTTTTGCATGGGAGCATGAACTGAAAGCTTTTATCGAGGAAGCTTCAAAGGATCAATATGGACTAAAGATCAAGCTCCTTAGTGGCAATGTTGCAAACAGAGTACTGCCAGTAAGGATACATGATCTGGATGCAGACGACATTAAACTTTGTGAATCAACTTTGGGCGGGACGCTGAGAGGTGTCGAATTTATTTATAAATCACCTGGAGTCAACAGACCATTACGGGTGAAAGAGGACAAGTCGCAGGATAATGTGAACAAAACCATCTACCGCGACCAGATAAACAAGGTAGCAAATGCAATAAAAGAGATATTCTCGGGGATAAGATCAGGTGATGGCCTAACGGAAAAGGAAATAACACCAGCGCCTGGTAAATGGGAAGAGATTAAAAAAGAAAAAGTTCCAGACCTGCAAGAGAAACTGACTGTAAATCTTCCTGTTGACCGCCAGTTATTAAGGATGATCGAAAACGAATATCCTTATCCCATCGCACTTGAATTCAGAAGACTCAATACCAGGGAATATCTTGCAATAAATGAAAGCAGGCTTAGACAGATCCTGAAGCTATCTGAGATTACAATTCACATGCTTGCCCTTATCTCACTTGTGGACCTGCTTGATAAATGTTCAAAATCAAAGATCTCTTCAACAGAAGAATTCAAAAAGCATTTTCCGTTGCTTTTCACCAAAACTTCCTTCGGAAAATGGATATCACTTACAGAGGAATGTATTAACCTGTTCAACTCAGGGAACATACCTATGTTCATTCCTGAAATGCAGGAATACATCATTGATAAAAATGGCGGTGAAAGTAAATCTCTTAAAGCTTTCAATGCGATGATAGCTATCAGGAACAAACTTTCGCGTCCTGAATTTACTCTGACGCATAAAATAATTGAAGAATTCTGTGTTGAGACAGAAGAACTACTCATGACGATCCTTAAGAGACTTGAATTTCTCACGAGGTATTCATTCCTGTATGTTGATCATATTTTAGTCAAGTACCGTAAATGGAATAACCCTACCTTTTTCCATGCTTTTTCTGAGGTCACAGGTAACAGTTCCGAGTTCAATGCCTATAATAAAATCCTTTCTGAGATTGTGAACACTCCAGCTTTGATAATTGTGAAGGGGGGTGAGGAAATGAACTATCTCAATCTCGATCCCGTATTGATTCACTCCAATGAGGGTGAAAACAAAATTGCCGATATTTTCATGTATGTCGACTGGGATAAAGATAAGACAGTCAGGTACAAGCCTGTCTGGAATGGTGGACAATTCAACCTGTCCGGAACAACAATTGAACTTGAGACCATAAATTCCCTGATTAAATTCTTTGAGTTTTTTTCAGAGCCAGAGGTTTATCAGGAATATAAGGCATTTGCTGAAAAGCTGAATGTCCCTATGTAAATCATTTAACCACGAATTTGTATCCGCGCAAATAATAATATCGAAGCCGTTTTAATTTTCTTAACAATAACATCATGTCAGATCAGGAGCTTTCACTTGATGATATTTTTTCGAGACTTAAAAAAGAGAGTAAAGAGCTGAAAAAAGGAACCAGGGTTCCGTTTAAGTTTCTTGATTCGTATACCCGTGAGGATGAAAATATCTTCTTCGGAAGGGACAACGAAACTGATGAAATATTCAGAAAACTTTATTCGGGGAAACTATTGCTTATTTACGGCAAATCAGGGACAGGCAAATCATCTATCATAAACTGCGGACTTATCTCAAAAATCCCAAAGGAAGATATTTACTCTATTAATATCCGCTGCGGGAAAAACCCTTACCATAATTTCATTTCTGAAATCAAAAAATATTCGGGAATAAGCCTGGATGATCCACTTGAAATACTCGAGGACATATTTTATAAGTATTCAAAGCCTGTTGCTCTTGTTTTCGATCAGTTTGAAGAGGTATTTATCCTATCTGACGAAGAGGAGCGAAAAAAGCTCGCAGCCGGATTAAGTGAAATCATTAAAAGCAGGCTGAAAATAAATATCATACTTGTTATAAGGGAGGAATATTTTGCAAGTCTCACCGAATTTGAATCAGAAATTCCGGGTCTCTACATTAACAGGGTACGTATTGAAAAAATGAACAGATATTCAGCAAAAGAAGCTATTATAAAACCATGTCTTGCATGTAATGTTGGAATAGAAGAGGGGCTTGCGGATAAAATAATTGACCAGCTTGTATGGCAATCGGAAGGACTTGAGCTTACATGGATGCAGATATTGATGGACAGGCTCTACGGAACCGCAGCAAAAAGAGACCCCGAAAACCCTGTGATCAATAACGAGGATCTGGTTAGCCTGGGCAGGATAGGCAATGTCCTCAGCAATTTTCTCGATGAACAACTTAAGCTGATGCCCGACGGGGAACTTGGCGAGGCAGTTCTGAAGACCATGATCTCCACCGATGGCACAAAAAAACTGGTGAACCTGGATGATATATGCGCTGCCCTCAAGGTCACCGGAACAACTAATGAACATAATGTTATCGAGGGGATTCTTATGCATCTTGTAAATGTAAGGATCATAACTGATAAAAATGAAGATGGATTTTACGAACTAAGGCATGATGCAATTGCAGGGCGTATATACGAAAGAATGACCGCCTCTGAAAAGGAAATGATAGAGGTGAGATCATTCCTTGATAACAGTCTCAGGATATATAAACAGAGAAATATATTACTTACTAATAACGACCTGAAATATATTGAACAGTTTGAAACTAAGCTTATTTTGAGCAACGAACTGAAAGATTTTATTGAACTGAGCAGGAAGGAAATTCAGAGGATCAGGCTGAGAAGAAGAAACCTGTCCTTTGTCTCAGTTATTATGCTTATTGCTGTTCTTTTTAGTTTTTCTGTATGGGCTCTGATTGAAAGGACGAAGGCATTGGAACAAAGCAGGGTAGCTGAGGAGCAAAAAAATGAAGCCCTGAAAGCAAACAAAGAAGCTGAAAATGCCAGGATGCTTGGTCTCCAGGATGAGAATAAAGCTAAGGAAAATGAGGCAATTGCCATTGAACAGAAAAAGCTAGCTGACGAGCAGAAACAGGTAGCCCTTTCGGCTAACATGGTGGCTGAAGATTCAAGAAAGCAGGCCCTGGCAGAAAAGAATAAAGCTGTTGAAAACGAGAGGCTCGCACTTGTTGCCAAAAAGGAAGCAGATGATGCCAGGAATGAAGTTATAAAGACTGACAGGCAATCGCAATTTTATCTTTATCTGTTCAACGGGAAGGAACTGGCAAACAAATCGCTGATGATGCAGGAGAACGACACCTTAAGAGCATTGCTATCGCTATCGGCTTACCACCTTGTTAATTATGGGTATAAAAATTTCGGTCAGAACAGCGGACTGGTAAAATATGATGGCGATATTCTTAAATCACTTCAGAATTCCTGTCTGCTCTTTGAAACGGATTCTCTGACAGACGGGGAGATATGGGCAATAAGTTCAGGGTATAAAAAAATTGTTTTCAGCAACAATATCGGGCAACTTAATATTTCAGTGCTTGATGCATCCACACCTAAAAAGCTCCCACTTCTGAAAACTGAACGGATTTTCAGCCTGCCTGTGAAATCCATGGTTAGATCACTCTCTTTTGACAAAGGGTCGAACAGGCTTGCATGCGGAACACTCGATGGAAATGTATTTCTGTTTGATGATATTGATTCGAAATCCTCCGAGCAGAAATTACTTTATAATCATAATGGTAACCGTGTTCAGTGCCTCGCTTTTGTTCCTGGGAAGAACTGGCTTATCTCCTCTTCAACTGACAAAACAATACATATATGGGATCTTTCACAGCAAAAAACTGTCAAAGAACTGATTCTCAGCGAGTCTGTTCAGAAATTTGTTCTTGTCGGTCAGGATCATCTTATATTTACCAACTCAACGGGTAACATTTTCAGCTTCGATTTGAATAAAGTTGACAGGGAGCCGGAAACCATCTATACTGGCAATAGCCGCTTCCCATTGCAGACGATTGCTTACAATTCAACTCATAAATGGATTGTGGCATCAAGCGCAGGAACACTGAGGGTTTTTACAATTAATCCTGATAACCTCCATGTAATTTCATCGGGTCAGTTTACTGTAAAGCATAAATCACGGGTTTCACAGACAGGTTTCACACCTGACGGGAACTGGTTTGTTAGTACCAGTCCTGATGCAATTATGCTTTGGGACCTTCGCGATGTTTCTGACCAGGATATAGATAAGCTTGTACCTATAGTGATAGATAATAACCGCCAGATATTCTCTGTTGCATTTGATGAGGATAGCAAATACCTTTTCTATGGTGATAACAGGATACTACATATTTACCCGATAAGTATCAATAATGTTTATTCCTTGCTCCGGTCAAAGATGGGGAGAAAAGAGCTGACGGAACTGGAATGGAAGTATTATGTGAAAGGTGACCTGGTAATGCCTGGCATGAAGTGATCTGCATTTATTTAATTACATATGCCCCTCATGTGTATCCGATGTACAGGATAAGGGTGGTTCAAAATACATTTGACTTGAATTGTAATTATTTATAAATTTATATAAAATCTGCAAAGCAATGATTTCCAGGAGGTCTGTAAAGATTATTTTCATTTTAATCCTAAGCTTTTATTTTTCTCACTGTAAACCAGAGCAGTTTTTTTTACATGGAGGTATAGGTGGTACTGTTACTGATTCTTTGACCAGCCATCCTGTATCAGGTGCATCTCTGATATTGAAACCGTTAAATGATTCAACAACTACAGACAACAATGGCAAATATAAATTTATGAACATTTCACCTGGTGAGTATGAAATTCTTGCCTCTAAGGGATTATTATATCAAAGCAGCCTAAAGAATACTACGGTTACTGAAGCCAGAACTGAGGATCTCAACTTTTCTTTAAATGGAATACCTTCCCCTTATTTTTCATGCAGCTACCTCGATTTTGGATTTGATTCCACCATTAAGCATTTCACAATATCCAATAAGGGAGAGGGAATATTTAAATTTTCTATGCGGCCCGATTATTTTATTAACGAAAACTGGATTGACATCCAGCCTGCTTTAGGTGAAATAAGTAAGGGGACAACTTCAATTACTGTATCTATAAACAGAGACAAGTTCCCCATCGGAGAAAAGCAGGAATTTGTATGGATCAATATTTCTGATCAGTTTCAGAAGAATTATAACATCCCTGTTTTAGCGAATGGGATTCTGGATAAAGATCTTCATTATTACAACATTAAAAAGATAGGAACACAAACCTGGCTAGCACAAAATCTCAATGTCGGAAGTTATACTGATACAAGTTTTAATCAAGTAAATAATAAGATTTTTGAAAAATATTGTTATAATAATGATTATACTCAATGTGATGAAGGAGGTGGTTTATATACATGGAGTGAAATGATGGAATATGCACCTTCTGATAATTATGCAATTGGAACTACTCAGGGTGTTTGCCCTGCAGGATGGCATATTCCCACTTATAAGGAATGGGAAACTCTTATAGGTTATTATGGAGAGTCTTCCGTTGCAGGTGATTCTCTTAAGATACCTGATAATGTTTGGAGATACTCGCCTCATACGCCTTTCAATATCGAAGCACTGGAATATGGTGAATTTGATGGGACTCTGAGAATATTTGATGACTCCAGTTATGCCACTTTTTATTCATCCACTGAATTTTCAAATGGTGAAGCATATTATATAAAACTTCACAAGGATTCTCCCTCCGCTGAATTTGGAATTATATCAAAATCAGCTGCGTTGTCTGTAAGATGTGTAAAAAATTGAGAGATTGTCTAAGAAAAAAATGAACTTTAAAATCGCATTTCGGATTCTTGGTATTCTTCTTTGTTTGACAAATGGGTCATGCAAGAAGGATAATCAATCTCTACCTACAATATTTACTAACCCTGTTGAAATGATTACTCCTTCTTCAGCAAAGACAGGAGGTAATGTTACCAGCGACGGTAGCTCAACTATTACCGGAAGAGGAGTGTGCTGGAGCCAGAATCATGGTCCGACAATCGACAATGACCATATCAGCCAGGGAGAGGGGAATGGCAGCTTCATATGTAGTGTTACCGGACTAGTATCAAATACAAAGTACTATCTGAGGGCCTATGCCGTAAACAACACAGGTATTTCTTATGGAGAGGAAGTTGACTTTAAAACCGATACTTTCAGGATCGGACTATTTTATGAAGGTGGAAATATCTTCTATATTGATTCTTCTGGAGAGCATGGATTTATTTCCGCATTATCAGATTATCAATCTAATGTGCCCTGGTATCCCAATTTATTTTTAGAAGCTACGGCCATGGGAGACCTGCTTGGCGAAGGGAAATTAAATACAGAAAGGATTGTTAATGAACTCGGAGAAGGAGAATACGCTGCCTATGTCTGTTATAGCCTGTCATTGAATGGTTATCACGACTGGTATTTACCATCATTCAGGGAATTAAAATTAATGTATGAAGAACGTGCAATAATAGACGGGTTCGGTAATGAATGTTACTGGAGTTCAACTCAGGCAAAAAATCTTGATGGAACAAGACTATATTGGGTGGCAGCGAAAGCCTTAAATTTTCTGAATGGGAATTCGGTTGTTTCTCTAGGGAAACAAGACCTGTTCAGAGTAAGACCAATAAGGTCATTTTAAACTAGGATTTGATTTTTTTTGACCTGATTAACAATTGCCTGTTTATGGTTTTTATATTATAATATTCTATTAACCAAGAGAACTTAAATTGATGAAACCTTTAAAACTCGCAATACTCTTTTTATTAGTTATTATAATACAGTTATGCCGTTGCAAACCTGAGCAGGTAATCCTTTCGGGTGGTGTCAGCGGGTTAATAATTGATGTGTCAACGAGCAACCCTATTGAAAACGCAACGGTTAAACTTAATCCTTTAAAAGATTCTGCAACAAGCGGAAATGACGGAAGATACGGTTTTATACACATAGAACAGGGTGAGTACCAGCTTCAGGTCACTAAGCCAGGTTATACTAAATACCTTAAAACTATTTTTGTTACACCTGCCAAAGCGAAGGAGGCAAATGTTGTTCTCAATGAGAGCCCGGTTCTCAGACTTTCAGATCACTATCTTGATTTAGGTTTTGATACATCAGGTTCTCTTTCCATTTCAAATGGAGGAATCTGGAAATCTAAATACAGTATTACATCCAGTCAAAGCTGGATTAAAATTCATCCATCCTCAGGTGAAATAAATGAGAATACGGATACAATAACAATTTTAATAAACCGGACCGGATTATCTAGGGATAAACATAAAGAAACAATAATTATATCCTCAGCCGTGGGAGATCAATTAGTGCAGGATACAGTTTTTATTTATGTTAACGGACTTGTGGATAGCCGTGATATGAAATTTTATGGGATAGTAAAAATTGGCACTCAGATATGGATGTCAGAAAATCTTAACATTGGGAAAATGGTAATCCATGGAACGGATCAAACAGAAAGTCAGATCATTGAAAAATACTGCTATAATGACGATCCTATCGGTTGTAATATCTATGGAGGCATGTATCAATGGAGATCAGCAATGCAAAATGCCCAATCTGATTCCGCAATCATTGGTACTACCAGGGGGGTTTGTCCTGCCGGATGGCATATCCCGACATTGAAAGAATGGGATGTCCTTATAAATTATAATGGTGGAATTGAGAATGCATCAAACTCATTGAGAGAGGAGGGTACCTCACATTGGGATCCTCCTAATAATGACGCAAATAACAATAGTGGTTTCAGTGCATTACCCGCAGGGTATTTTTTAGCACCAACTATTATGGAAAAAGGATTTTTCGACGATGGTGACTGGACTGCCTTCTGGTCAGCTACTTTTATTTCACCTCCTGCTGACACTACCCGTCCTCTAATGTCTTATGGATTAGGGAGATATAGTAGTGTGGATTGGCAGTCCTGGGCAATTGATGATGCGGCTTCTTTACGTTGTATTAAAGACCCGGAAACTAAGAAAAAGTGAATTTTGTCATCAATATGATTTAAAAGACTTTGTATTTCAGATTATAAATTAGGGATAATGAGATACTGATATTATTAAAAGAAATCACATTGAGATCATCAGTGTAGCTGAATTTCTCTTCAGCGGAGATATCACCATAATCGTTAATATTGTCGAACCTGGATAAGAGATTACTCTTTATGCTCTTATTATACCTGATATCCATCCTTACACTGAAACCTTTAAGATCATATGTTGCTCCACAACCTATACCGAAATTCAAATATTCAAAATCTGAAATAAATGTTGCCAGCACTTTATCTGAATTGGAGGAATTTGTAAACCAGTACTTTCCGTAAACATCAGATTTTTCAATTGAATTAAGCAAAAACCTGCCGGATATGCCTCCTTCTAGATATGGCCGGAAGGCACCTTTCAGGAAATAGTATTTTGCCATAACCGGAATTTCAGCCATATAAATATTCTGATTATAATTTACGTGCTGGTCTGAAGAGGTATTAATCCCATAGCTAAATATATACCTGGCCATTGCTGCACCTGCTTCCAGCGAAATGTTTTTTGTCAGAAACCTTTCTCCCGTTATTCCAATCTGATATCCGGGAGAGTTCTTCAGGCTGAAAGTGGCTCCTTCAGTTGCATAATATGAATATTTTTTTAAAAGGTCAATAAATGGATAATTAGCACCTGCCGAGATGCCTATTCTCCATAATGGTTGAGCTGAAAATTTATCGAGGATCAGACGGAATTCCATAAGATCTCCCTCGTTTTTAATGTTTTTATAATCGGGCATATATTGAAGCATCTGCTTAGCATATTTCTCAGCATCGCCAGGGTTTTCTGTCATTATGCTTGATAATGCAGCCAGGCGAAATATTCTTCCGCTTGTTTGACGTGAAGTGCTATTTAAAATCCTTTTAGTTTCAAGACATGGTTGCAGAACTCTCAAGGCCGAGTCTGCCATTCCTCTGTTGTAAAGAAGAAGCGCCTGATCATAACTTGAAGAGCAATCAGTAGTCTGTCCCTTGATGCTCAGAGGTATAAATAAAGTAACCGTTAGACAAAAAGTAAAAACTCTTTTGATCTTTATCATGTGGTCCGAGATTTTAAAGTTTTCAACCTCTGAATGAGACTTGCCATTCTCATTGTAATCTGTATATAAATTTAGGAAAGATTTGAATATGATACAAATTTATGTCAGGTCGTTGAATTATAAAACCATCTTTCACTGGCGTAAATTAACCCGGTATGGACTTGATTAAGTACTTATTGTTAAACTATTTATATTGATTAAAATATAACTTACCAGGCGTGGTTAATATGACCAACTTATTCACAGAAACAGAAAATCCTGAAAATGAGATTTTTCTGAATTTTACTTTTAAATAATGCAAATTCCTTGAGCGAAAGAGGGGTATGAGTTCATGGGATTACTTGTCTTAGCCAGCCGGCGTATCCTCGATATTCTCTAAAGAGTGCTTAACGAAGAAAACACCTCACCGCACTTCCCGACTTGTGAGGATTATTCACAGAACAGATTCAATTGATATAACTGATTTAAGCCCCCTTTAGGGGGTTTGGGGGCAAAAAGGAAGAGGATTAAGCCTCGTTTTCCTCGGCTTTTTCTTTGTAGCGGAGTTTAGTACCACAACGCCAGATTCCAAGAATGGACAGCGTGTCACTGATATTGGTGATTGGGTCTCCGTCGACTAAAAGCAGGTCAGCTCGTGCTCCGGGAACTATCCTTCCTCGGTCAGTAAGTCCGAACCGTCTTGCAGGTATGGAAGTTGCTGAGCGGAGGGCTTCAATAGGTTTCAATCCTGCAGCGACCAGTAACTGGAGCTCGTGGTGAAGGCTGGCGCCATGGGCGAGACCGCCAAGGATTGGGATGGGTTCCGATACATCACTGCCAGCCAAAATGTCCACTCCCGCATTGTGGAGAGCCTTTACGCTGGCGAATGCATCTTCGAGTTTCCCCTGAGGGTATACATTCATGCTCCTTGAGAGTGAATTGAGCCATTTCTTGCTGAGTCTGGAACTTACCCGTTTGTCTGTGGCCAGCCCGGCTGCACTATTGCCGAAAGCGGTTGAGAGCGCCACTAGCGTGGGGGTAACAAACGCTCCGGAAGAAACAAGTGAGGAAATCAGTTCCGGACTAGGTTGACGGTCAAAAAACAAATGCGCTAACCCATCTACTCCTGCAGAAATTGCTTTCCGCCCCCCTTCAAAGGTTGTCACGTGAGCGATAGCCATCTTTCCAAGCCGATGAGCTTCTTTCACAGCAGCAAGGAGAGTATTATCACTAATAACGGTTAGTCCCGGAAAACCAATAGAAGATCCGTCTTCAATAAATATCTTGATATAGTCAGCTCCATTGGTAACTTGCTTATTCACAAATCTGATTGCCTCGTCAGGGGTTGAAACAAATGGATAACGAAAGAATAATTTTATAAGCAGATTATTGCTCGATTTCATATACTGAGAAGGATGTCCGCCGGGAGGAGTGACACCCATGCCAGGTGAACGGAGATCAGCAATATCATGCCGTTTAGCTATTTTTTTGCGTTGGTTAGATGACCATTTTCCATTCATTTCCAATTCGGTTGTTACACCGAATAAAAGTGCGTCATGTAATCCGTCAATATCAGTATGTACGTGCGAATCAATAAGTCCCGGCATTAGCGTTGCATTGTGTGCATCGATGATAGTTGCCCCGGCTGGTATCTCTCCGCCAACATTAAGAATCCGCTCCCCTTCAATCAGGATTAACTTCTCAGCAATAATGTTATCCCCGTCGAAAATTTGTATATTTTTTATAGCTGTAATCATCCTTGTTTCTTTATAGAGGATTATTTTTTACGAACACGCCAATACCATTTTTGCTCATAGTTATTGTTTTTAAGTTAAGGGTCGCCAATAATTTGTCCATATAAATAGGTAGGTGAATGAGTTTGTAAATTACTTTAAATGTAATAAATGGTTTTCATGAATCATTTGTTTTTCTCAGAGCGTACGAAAAAGTATGTTCCCATCATAAAAAATAGTGTTGTAAATACAGTAATGATTAGCAAATTGAATGAGGGTGAATACATGACAATTTGAGCATATTCTGGTTTTCCGTGATAGAATATACCTCTCGTAAAATCGAGGCAATAGGTCATTGGCATCAGATGAGAAATGAATGCGATTACGCCAGTGGAATGATTTATAGGGAACAATGCACCGCCAAGAAACATCTGTATCATGGATACCATCATTGTGATGACACCCATTGTTGAACTTTTTTGAATAAACCCCAGTAGCAGTACACCAATTGAACTCCCGACAATACATATAAATGGCGAAATTGCCAAAAGAGTAAGCAGTTTACCATCACCAACAGATACACCCATAAACATACCCATAATGATTGTTGCTAAAAATGGAATATAAGCTGTGATTGATGCCCCTATTGTTTTGCCAATAATGACTGAAAACCTCGAAATAGGCGATACAAATATCTCCTGCGTAAAATCGTTTTCCCTGTCTTCAATCAGTGTGGTAATACCTTGCGAAGTCGTCATAAACAGGACATTTATGACCATACCAACCACAATGAATTCATTAAAATTAAACCCCATGTTGATGCCTAAGTTTTGTGAAATTCCCCCACCCATAAAGACCAGAAACATGAATTGCATAATTACAGTAGGGATTATTTTCTCTGGTGATTTAATTGTATTGATAATTTCCCTGAAAGCAATAGTGAGTACTGCATTAATTTCCTGTAGAAATTTCGGCATTTCTTTATGACTTGTAATAGCTATTGTATTCATTATCATTGTATTCCTTTCCGTTCAACTAAATTTATATATGCATCTTCAAGAGTTGGCTCATTTACCCGCAATATTGTTAGCGGAGTTTGTAATTTTTGTAAAATTTCCATAGGTGTTGAAGAGTTGTATGAAACGGTAATGTGATTTCCATTAATAGGGTCAAGCCCCATTTGTTTGAGTTCCGCTTCGAGTGTCCCCCTGTTTTCGGCATCAAGAATCAATTCTTTGCGTACCAGGTGTTTTTTTATCTCATTCGGTGTACCTGAAATAATAATTTTGCCGTGGTTTATTATGCTCACTTTATCTACATTTTCGGCTTCATCAATATAATGGGTAGTCAAAAATACTGTTGTTCCGTTTTCCTTACGCATTTGGTTGATGTAATTCCACAACGCCCGACGGCTCACTGCATCAAGCCCCTGAGTTGGCTCGTCAAGAAATAATATTTTCGGAGTGTGAATCAAACTACGGACAATTTCAAGTTTCCTTTGCATACCGCCGGAAAATTTTTTGATTGGTTTCCATAAATCGTCCTTGATACCCATAATCTCCGACAATTCCATTACCCTGTTTTTGTATGCTTCAGGCATCCACTTAAAAAACGGACGATACATATACAATCCGTACATGCAGGCATGAAAACGGATATTCTGTTCTGCCGATAGATATTTGTCAAGACTTGGTTTTTGAAAAATAATACCGATATTCTTACGAATTTGCTTAACTTCTTTTGCCAGATCATATCCGGCAATGGTAACCTCACCTGAGGTTTTACTCAGTGTAGTGGTCATGATTGAGATTGTTGTTGACTTTCCCGCTCCATTGGGACCGAGAAAAGCGAAAAACTCGCCTTCACCCACAGAAAAACTGATGTCATTTACTGCGAATTCTTTTGTGTTCTTGTATTGTTTGGTTAAATTTTTTACATCGACCATTAACGATTTATTTTGCTGCATCTTTTTCTCCTAATTATTTTATACGTGTAAGCCAATACCAATGCGATGCGATTATTCTTCTTCGGCTAAACATGGAATTCACTAATTGAAACCCGTTCTCAAATGTTTTAGCAATATAGTCAGGTGTTATCTTAATATCGCTGGGAGCACTATCTAACGCCCAAATCAAATGTGTCGCTCCAGGTTTTAACAACCTGTATATTTCTGAAACATATTTTTGCTGACCTTCTCCATTCAGGCAATGAAAACAACCAACATCAAAGGAAATATCAAACTGTTCGTTAAACATTTCCAAATTGGTTACATCCCCTACCAGGAAGGTTGGTTTATGTTCAGAATTGGCTACTCTTTTTTTTGCCTTTTCAATTGCGACTGATGAAAAGTCAACACCTGTTGCTTTTATTCCCTGCTCTGCCATATAAGTAGAAAATCCTCCAATTCCACAACCTAATTCTAAAGAAGTTTTTGGGTTATTTGTTTCGACAAGTTCATTAAGTTCCTTTGGGATACGAATATCTCTCCAGGCCCAGGAAGCTATTGGCGACCTATATACTTTATTGAATTGATCGCTGGTTGAAGGTGGTTTTGAATTGTTATCGTTCATCTTGTTCGCTTTTTGTCGATTTGATTTTAATGGATTACTTTTTTTTTTCTTCCTTTGAAAAACATCTTTTAATTAAGAGACGAGTGTACAGGAGAAATATTTTAAAGAAAAGCTAAAAATGTAAAATGATAATGTCTTACTCCGGGGGAGGGGATGAAAGGGGAAAGACATAAAAAAAGAGAATTAAGCCTCTCTTCGTTCGGCTTGATCCTCTTTGGATAACAGCCCGAAGAAAAATCCCTGCATCCGCCTTCGGCGTCTGCGGGGTTTTTCTTTGTAGCGGAGGAAGATGAAATATCTAACCTTGAATTAATATCAGATATGATTAAGATATTGGAATTAAATGCATTTGTCGGTATATTTTAATAAATTTCAACTGACCGTATAAAACTACCTGATTTTTAATAAAGAAACTGATTAGAATATTATTTAAATTTATAAGACTTTTTTACTTCTCTCATCAATCAATTTTTGTGTTTACTTTTTTGATTTCAAACAAATTCAATTACCATGAAACAATTATTTATCTTAACGGTGCTGCTATTTTCGTTTACATTACTAAGTGGACAGAAGGCGCTGCAATCAAAACATCCTCAGTCAAAAGAAACTGCCACTCAACAAAAAGCACCAAATGAACAGATGCGGTTTAATTTTGCTGAGCAGGAAGCAATTGTAGAAAAATTCACAAACTCATTTGATTCCCTTACCCCTATGCAGAAGAATATGTTTTTTACCAATATAAAACATATAATGGATCCTGAAGTTAAAAAAATTGAATCAGGCATAAATGACAGTGATCCTCCTTCAGATGCTATAGTTTTATTCAATGGTAAGGATCTCAATGAGTGGGAAGAAATTACATGGGGACCTGGTGGCCCTGGTGGGAAAAAACCGATTACCTGGATTTTGAAAGATGGGGGAATGCAGCCAACTGATTCTTCAGGCACTGCACAGACAAAACGTGTTTTTAGAGATTTTCAGTTACATATCGAATGGAAGACTCCAGCCGGATTACCAGCAACAGTTATAGGTCAGGACAGAGGCAACAGCGGAGTAATTATCCAGGGGAATTATGAAGTCCAGATTCTTGATAGCTACAGCAATCGTACCTATCGTAATGGTCAGGCAGGGGCTGTTTATATGCAATATGCTCCTCTTGTAAATCCGAGCAGAAAAGAAGGAGTTTGGCAAACATACGAAATCATTTATACAGCTCCTCGTTTTAAGGATAATGCAACTTATTTTACCCGACCCAGAATAACGATTATTTATAACGGAGTATTGGTTCAAAACAATGTAGCCATACAGGGGCCGACTGTTTTTCCTGGTATTCCCCAATATATAATTAAAGAACATGGAGACGGACCCATTCAGTTGCAGCAACATGGCAATCCGACTACTTTCAGGAATATTTGGATCAGGGAACTTTAAATATAGAATAATATGAAAATTCTGATTCGGATATTTGCTGTATGTCTGATCATGATGGTTAACACTGCTCTGACGGTTAACATCTATGGTCAGGATACATCTAATTTGCCCAGAAGTACTCCTGAAAATGAAGGAGTATCCTCATCAAAGATCATTGATTTTCTGAATGCTGTAGATACTGGCAGGGTTGAATTACACAGCTTTATGTTTATCCGCCATGGCAAAGTTATTGCCGAAGGGTGGTGGAATCCGTATGGTTCAGATAAGAAGCATATAATGTTCTCAGCAAGTAAAACATTTACTGCAACTGCAATAGGACTTGCGGTTTCGGAGAACAGGCTAAAGATCACGGACAAGGTAAGTACTTTTTTCCCCTATTCTCAGCCTGATTCGATCAGCGATTATATGAGAGAACTGACTGTACAGAATCTCTTAACAATGTCAGTCGGACAGGATCCTGAGCCAAGGGCGATGGGAACCGGTGGCGACTGGATGACTGTTTTCCTGAATAGTGTACCAGTTCATAAACCCGGTACAATATTCAAGTACAATAATATGGCCACTTTTATGCTTTCGGCCATCGTCCAGCAGGTTACAGGTCAGACTGTTTTTGATTACCTGCTGCCCAGGATCTTCAGGCCTTTGGCAATCCGCGGTATTGACTGGGACCTTAACCCTCAGGGAATAAACCTTGGAATGATAGGGCTGAGACTCAAAACGGAGGATATGGCAAAATTCGGGCAATTATTATTGCAGAATGGTGTTTGGAACGGGAAACAGCTTATTCCCAAGGAATGGGTAAAGGAGGCAACTTCATTTAAGATTCCTACAAGCTTATCGGCTAATAAAGATTCTTTGAATCATAGTGACTGGGGACAGGGATATTGCTACCAGATGTGGAGGGGCAGAAACAATACGGTTCGACTTGATGGAATGGGAGGACAGTTTGTAGTACTCATTCCTGATAAAAACGCTATCGTAGTTCTGACTGCTAATGCAAAAAATACTCAGGATGAATTAAACCTTGTACATAATTATCTTATTCCGGCAATTAAATCTGAAAAACCTTTGCCTGAAAACTCTGAGTTAATAAGTACTCTTCAGAAAAGAGAAGCGATGCTGAACCTGAAACCATTCGTTACCGCTGCATCTAAATCAGAACTGGAATCCAAAATCTCAGAAAAAGAGTTCATCCTTGAAAAAAACACCTACAATATCCAGTCTGTTTATTTTACCTTTAACGGAGGCGAATGCAGCTTTGCTATAAAAAGGGATGATAATATATCCATTGTTAAGTGTGCAGCAGACGGGTGGAAATTTACTAATACAACATCTTCAGCTCTTTTAGCTTCTCCACGTCTTTTCTCAAAGTCAGTTGATGCGAATTACAAAGTACAGCAGCCTGTGATCAGAGTCGCAACTAGTTATTCATGGACAAATAATAATACTCTTGAATTGACGGCCCGTTTTGTAGAGGAAAGTCTTGGTTCAGAGACGATAGTCTGTAAGTTTTCAGAATTCTATGGTACTCTGAATGTATCTATAGAACAAAAGCCAGGAGGATTAATGATGGGGATACCAGGCCCGCCGGCTGCACCTTTGAGAGGTGCTCTTGTAAAAATAAAATAGTATGTAGTAACAGGAATGAAGGACTGTCTGATTGATGTAATTTTCAATTAAGTACAGTTCCTTCATAGCCCTGATGTAAAAAATTTAATATGATAAGAAAAATTATTTTATCTCTCTTTCTGTTACCGTTATTACTCACGGCAAAAGGCCAAAACATCTCGAGGATAGATACCGGTACCGTAAAACACGCTCACTATAAGATATTCATTCCGAATGACTGGAAACATAAGTTAGTGATGTTTGCGCATGGTTATGAGTTTATGGGATCACCTTCTGCGATCACTTCGCCTCAGTTAGATCAGATCGCAAAAATATTTCTTGTCAGAGGTTTTGCCGTAGCTGCATCAGCATACGAATATCAAGGCTTTGCATTGCCACAGGGAGTTGATGATACCGAAAACCTGAGACAATATTTCCTGGATAAGTATGGTGTACCGGATTCTACTTTTATGGCAGGCCAATCAATGGGAGGGGGCGTTGCCCTGGCTATAATGGAAAATTTCAGTAAGAATTATCAGGGAGCCCTGGCAATGTGCCCATTATCGAGTCGGCCATATTTACAAACCAGGAAAGAATTTGATGCTCATGTATTATTCGATGCATTGTTCCCGGGAGTAATAACGCCACTCTTTACAATAATTGATATCCATGCGGATTTTAAACCCACCGGCTTTGCTGATATGGGAACTAAAATTGAGGCTATCAGAAAAGCTATCGCGAAAGATACAGTTAAAGCTGCAGAATTTGCCCGTCAGTTTTACCTTAAAATCAGCGATATCCCTTTTTCCCTGTTTTTCAGTGAAGGGGTTTTACGTGATGCTGCGATAAAATCAGGAGGTAACCCTTACGATAATATCAATACAATCTATACAGGTTTTTCAAATGATTGGGAAATCAATAAAAAGGTTGAGCGTTTTAAAGCAACTGCCAGTCCTGATAATATTTTCGAAAAATACGATCGGACAGGAGATATAGGGAAACCTGTAATACTGATGCACACAATTTATGATCAGTTAATACCACCACAGTTTGGAGAGGTTAATTTTGAAAATATGGTTCATCAAAAAGGGAAAGACCATTTTCTGACAGTTAAATTATGCAATGGACAGGGACATTGTAATTTCACCCCTGATCAAATTGGGAAATCATTTGATGAATTGAGGCATTGGGTAAAGACAGGCGAGAAAGCAATCCCCGGATTAGTTGAATAAAAGCAGGAAGATTATTTATGAGGATTCCTGTTCCTCCTGCAACACCTTAAAATTGATCACTTATATTGATAAAATAAATAAGTGAATGTTTTCGAAGACAATAGAATCATGTTTAAACTTATATGTCATGAAATCAAACAGACGTAAATTCATTCAAAATCTGGGTACCGGGGCTGCCGGATTAACCTTTGGAACCTCCGCACTTTCACTAACTTCATTTTCATCTTCTTCCGTTAAAAAGGAAGCTAAAGATGGTCAGATACTTTTTATTGGTGATAATATTGCAGTAGCTGACACCATATATGGTAAAGTGAGAGGGTTTATTCATAGAGACATTTATAATTTTCTGGGAATACCTTACGGTGCAAATACAGCAGGAAAAAACAGATTCATGCCCCCACAGAAACCCGATCCCTGGAAAGAAGTATATCCTGCTGTCTACTGGCCCAATTCGGCGCCGCAATTGTTCGATAATTTTTATGCAAACAGGTATCTTGCCTTTACCGACTACTGGCATTATGATGATGTTAGTGAGAACTGCCTCGGAATAAATGTTTGGACCCCGGGATATAAAGACAATACAAAACGACCGGTATTACTTTGGCTTCATGGAGGGGGTTATACAAGCGGAAACTCAATAGAACACCCCGAGTATCATGGGGAAAACCTGAGCCGTCAGGGAAATATTGTCTTTTGTTCTCTGAATCACAGGCTTGGCCCCCTGGGTTTTTCAAATCTTGCAGGAGTTGGAGGTGAAAAATTTGCGGCATCGGGGAATGTTGGTATGCTTGATATAGTTGCCGCACTGGAATGGATTCGTGATAATATTTCAAATTTTGGTGGTGATCCGGGTAATGTTACCATAATGGGTCAGTCAGGAGGAGGCGCAAAAGTTTGTACTCTTACTGCTATGCCATCAGCTAATGGATTATTCCATAAAGCCGTCGCGTTAAGCGGGAATACCCTTAGCGGAGGGCTGAAGGATTACTCAGAGAAGCTTGGGTCATATATCCTGAAAGAAGCCGGGTTATCTGCATCTCAGATTGATAAACTGCAGGATATGCCATGGAAAGACTATTATGCAATTGCCAACAAAGCCAGTGTGAAGTTACGGACAGAAACAGGCATGACAGGGTTTATGGGAGGATTTGGTCCTGTAGCTGATGGAATATTCATTCCTCAACAACCTTTCTATTCTGGTAAATTATCATCAGAAGTACCAATGATTATCTGTAGTACATTTAATGAAAGATCCCCAAGTTCGTTTGATTCATCACTTGAAAATATTACATTCGATAAAGCTAAAGAGTTAGCCAAAACAATAAGAGGCTTTGGAGTCTCATTGGCTGAAAATGCGTCAAATATTATTGATGCATATGCCAGGGATTTTCCTGATAAAAAGCCAATAGAAATATTATCGATGGCCTTAAGCAACAGACTTCAAACTATTGCGACGGCAAATGCAAAAGCACAGCAACAGGCACCTGTTTATCTTGCATGGTTTGGATGGGATACTCCTCTCTTTGATGGCAGACTGAGAGCTTTCCATACTATGGATATCGGTTTCTGGTTTTATAACACTGATGTTCAGATCTCACACACAGGTGGAGGTGCGAGGCCAAGGAATCTGTCAGCAAAAATGTCAGATGCGCTTGTGCAATTCATGAAGACTGGTAATCCAGGAGGAGCAGGATTGCCTGATTGGCCTAGATACACAACGGCAAAAGGAGAGACTATGATTCTGGATGATAAGTGCGAAGTAAAGAATGATCCTGATCGGGAAGCAAGAAAGACTTTGAACCCGAATTGAATAAATGGATGTTTTAAATAATTTGTTAATTCTTTTAACGGGTCCATAAAAAGATATTATTGCCGGAAGAAGGATTATTTTATGATCCGTTATGGGTTACAGCCCAAAGAAAAAGCCCTGATGCGAAGCATCAGGGCTTTTTCTTTGTAGCGGAGGGAGGATTCGAACCTCCGACCTTTGGGTTATGAGCCCAACGAGCTACCACTGCTCCACCCCGCAGTATAATTGCGGTGCAAATTTAGCATTTAAGGAGCAATTACCAAAATATTATTGATTTTTAAAAATGAATATTGAAGATTTAGTGTTTTTATCAGAATATTGTTTTTTTAAGTTCTTTAGAATATATAAGTTTCTTACAACATTCAAGGTATTGATATATCTCTGTTTATAATTCTTTCAACCTGAAATCTTGTATCATAAAGGAACCTGGCAGATTATGGATTAAAAAGATAAGTTCAAAATAAAAAAAGTGGCAAAAGGCCACTTTTTACTAAATATCGATGAAAATTTAATATTTTATTTTGCATTCTTTGTGACACCTTTGAATGTAGCAAGATCTTCATCGGAAGATGCCATAACATAGACATTTTTAGTAACTATGTTGGCGTTTGTTCCACTTACAGTCATTTCAAATACACGCCACGCGTTGCCGTTACCGGTAAAGGCCGGGGCAGTAAATTTATTCAACAACCCATTGTACGAATAGACTTCAACTACTGCAGGTGAGCTCGCTATACCAAGTCCACCCGTACTCCCTTGCTCTGAATAATTATGTACAGAATACCGATATAATCCATTCCGTAAAATTGATATTGTTGTTGTTTCCGGACCATATGAAGTAACATCGTCTACGTCTAAATTTACACCTGCGTCAGGTGTTTGATTATCCCAAAAAACGTGAAATCTGCCACCTGATGAACTCGGACCTGTCAAATGAGAGTCAAGATCCGCTGGTGACGAACCCCAGGTTAAGATTATCCTGAGTGATCCTTGTGCCGGTCTTGATACAACAGTTTGTTGAGTTAACGCATTAGATCCAACAACGAAAGTATTTAACCCGGTTGTTCTGGTAAAATACCCATTACAGACTATAATACAGTAAAAAGCGCCAATTGGTCCATTTTGAATCGTAAAAGTGCCATCACTATGACTTGTAACAACCAATTCAGCATTTGCTACATTAGCAGCATTTCCATCAACAGAGAAGTTAACAGTTGCTCCTGATAAACCGAGTCCGGTCTGAGAATCTATTATTATTCCCTGTATATTTGCCGCTCCCAATAGAGTCAGGTCGTGAGTGGTAGATGATTGATCAGCAGCGGAAACACTTACTGGAGTTGCGGTATATCCAGGCGCATTAAGAGTAAAAACATGAGATCCATCTGATACATTTACTGAAAAATTTCCAGAAGCATCAGTAGTGCCTGAGGCAGAATTATCTACTGATATTGAAGCATTACTGACTGGTACGCCAGTCGTATTAATGACTCTTCCATTGAAAGTCACAGACGCTTTTTTACAGGATATTGATCCTATTAAAAACATGAATAACAATAAAGCTAAACTTAAAGGTTTTTTCATAGACTTTGTTTTTGAATTTTACAAAATTGTTTGGTACAAGTTATATATTAAATAAGAAATAGCTACATTTTAATATTACTTTTAATCTACTGAAATCATGTTTTGGTCAAAAAGTGAAAATGCTGAAAGTGAAGGCTCTTTTCATTATTTATGGACACTTATAATATAAATTATTAATTTTGTCAGGGAATTTATTGACCAGGTATTATCCTGGATTTTGAGCTCTTTATTAACAGAAAATAAATTATTATGCCAAGAGTATTTAAAGCAACAGAGATAGAGAAGGAAGACAAAGAGGTAAAACGCGATTATCTCGACAGGCATATGCCTCATGTTTTCTGTGCTGACACAGTTAAAAGAGGAGAGAAATTTGAGGTTAAAGTAAAGCTGGGAGAGGAATATCCTCATCCCGATGAACATGACCATTTCATAAGCGTAATCCAGCTATGGAACAGGGAAACGCTTCTAGCGGAAGCCCGTTACACCGCCGGTGTTTTTGGCAACGCACCCGCCCATGTTGAGATCGATTTCTACATAGTTGCACCTGAAGTATCAATGAACCTTTCTGCAATGACGGTGTGCACCAAACATGGGCTTTGGCAGAGTGAAGACAAACCGGTAAAGGTTGTTTGACAGGTTTAAATTCCCTTTTTTGGTACCGGTAATTCATTTGATGAGGCAGGATTATTATCTTTGCAGGCCGAATAACTTCTAGAAGATGGCTAAAGACGATAAGAAAAAAAGCAACTGGCGCGACAAATACAGATTTTCCGTAATAAATGATCACACATTAGAGGAGGTCTGGAGAATCAAACTAACCAGATATAATGCATTCCTTCTGATTACTTTTCTGCTCCTTTTTATTATATGGGGCACAAGTACTCTCATATCATTCACAAACCTCCGGGAGTTTATACCGGGGTATCCCGATGTTACTATGCGCCGGAATATTCTTATGAGTGCGATTCGCCTTGATTCTCTCGATGGTGAACTAAAGTTAAGGGATAAGTATTTCGACAATCTGAATTCAATAATATCTGGAGCCCAGCCTGCTGAAATGACTATACGACAAGATACTTCCAATGATTATAAAGCAATAAAATTCAACACTTCTCCAAATGATTCAGTCTTACGGGCTCGTGTTGAAAAAGAAGAAAAATATAATCTCACTCTGGGACCATCAGCATCCGAATCAGTTTCAGGGCTGGCCAACCTTCATTTTTTTCCGCCTGTAAAGGGAATTGTTTCAGGTAAGTATGACGTCAGAACAAAACATTTCGGCACAGATATCGTTACAAAACCAAAAGCCCTTGTATCGGTTGTTCTGGACGGAACAGTCATTTTCACGGGTTGGACAATGGAAACCGGATTTGTAATTGAGGTTCAGCATCCGAATAATATTATTTCAGTCTATAAACATAATGCCAGCCTACTTAAAGAGACAGGAGATCTTGTCCGAGCCGGTGATGTAATTTCTGTTGTGGGTGACTCCGGTGAACTATATACTTCGGGTCCTCACCTTCATTTCGAAATCTGGTACAAAGGGAGCCCTTTGGATCCCGAAAAACATATTTTATTTTAATAACCAGGAACCCGGTATGCCAGAAAGAATTGCGTTGTTGGGATCAACTGGATCAATAGGTACACAGTCTCTGGATATCATTTCAAAATATCCGGAAAAATTTGCAGTTGAGATCCTGATTGCCGGGAATAATATAGATCTTCTTATATATCAGGCACATAAATATCAACCCGATTCAGTGGTGATCGCAAACCCCGATCATTACCTGAAATTAAAAGAAAGTCTTCATAATACAAATATAAAAGTCTATGCAGGCAATGAGGCTATTGAACAGGTAGTTACTTCATCAAATGTAGATGTGGTAATCGCTTCAATTGTAGGCTATTCAGGTGTAAGACCCACCATTTCTGCAATTAAGGCAGGGAAAAAAATTGCTCTTGCAAATAAGGAAACTCTTGTCGTGGCCGGTGAGATTATCGGCCGACTGGTAGATCAATCCGGAAGCATTATTATTCCGGTCGATTCGGAACATTCGGCAATTTTTCAATGCCTTGTGGGAGAATATGGAAACCCGATTGAAAAAATAACACTCACAGCTTCAGGAGGTCCATTCCTGAATATGTCTGCAGAGATGCTGAAGAATGTTAAACCTTCGGATGCTCTTAAACATCCAAACTGGAATATGGGCTGTAAGGTCACAATTGACTCCGCTTCTCTTATGAATAAGGGGTTGGAAGTGATTGAAGCAAAATGGCTTTTTGATCTCACTCCCGGGCAGATCTCTGTTATCATTCACCCTCAATCGATTATTCATTCATTTGTCCATTTTGCTGATGGATCGGTAAAAGCACAGCTTGGTGTTCCAGATATGAGAGTACCTATCCTTTATGCGCTGAGCTATCCCGACCGGTTACAATCCGATCTTCCACGACTTGAACTTAAGGATTGTAAATCTTTAACATTCAGTGAGCCTGACATAAAAAAATTCAGGAATCTTACACTTGCCTACGAGGCGCTTAACAAGGGCGGAAATATGCCATGTATTTTGAATGCAGCCAATGAAATGGCTGTAAGGGCTTTCCTTGACGAAAAGATTGGATTTATGCAAATGCCTGAGATTGTGGAATATACTATGGAAAATAGTTTGTTTTCCCCATCTCCTGATCTGGACTTCCTTGAGATTACTGATGCAAGTGCCAGGGAGATGGCTCAAAGATTTATTAATAAACTTCAAAAAGAAAGATGATAATACTTATTAAAATCCTGCAGTTTGTAATGAGCCTCTCAATTCTTGTAATTATACATGAATTGGGACATTTTACACTCGCCAAATTCTTTAAAACACGTGTCGAAAAATTCTACCTTTTCTTCGATCCATGGTTTTCTCTGTTTAAACTTAAGAAGGGGGAAACAGAGTATGGAATAGGTTGGCTCCCTCTTGGCGGTTACGTTAAAATTTCAGGCATGATTGATGAGTCAATGGATAAGGAGCAGATGAAACTGCCTCCCCAACCCTGGGAGTTCAGGTCGAAGACATCATGGCAAAGGCTTCTGATAATGACCGGTGGGGTTATTTTTAATTTTATTTTCGCGATGCTGATTTTTATTCTTGTTTTATTTGCCTGGGGAGAAACCTATCTGCCAACGGCAAATGTCAAATATGGAATCGTTACCGATACGGTAGGATATGAAATAGGTCTGAGAAATGGTGATAAGATTCTGACAGTTGATAATCAGCGAGTTGAAAATTTTCATGAAATAAGCTCTTATATTATACTCAACCACCGAAAAACAATTCAGGTTGAACGCGATGGTAAGGTTATGAATATTGAAATACCTGAGGAATATATTTCAAAAATGCTGAAGGGGAAAGGTCAGATCGATATCAGAATTCCTTTCGGACATTATGTGATTGAAGGCTTCGGAAAGAAATCTCCTGCCAAGGCAGCCGGTGTTCTGCTTAATGATCAGATCATTGGTATCGACAATGAAAAATTTACTTATTATGATGAATTTCAAAAATATCTTGCCGAGAACAAAGATCATCCTGTAAACCTTAATCTTGTACGCAAAGGAGAAAATATTAATATCTCCCTGAAACCTGGCACTCTTGGAATGCTTGGGATAGTAATTAGTTCGAAACCGCTTAATGAGATATTTGATTTTATAACTTTAAAATATGGATTTCTACAATCAATCCCTGCAGGTATACATAAAGGTTTCAAGACTATTTCGAATTACTTGAAACAAATCCCGCTCATTTTCTCCAAACATACAAAAGGATATGAATCTCTTGGGGGATTTATTACTATAGGTAGCATCTTTCCGGGTGTCTGGGATTGGCAGGCATTCTGGAACATTACAGCTTTCCTTTCAATTATACTTGCAGTAATGAATATTCTTCCAATACCCGCTCTTGACGGAGGTCATGTTCTTTTCTTATTATTCGAGGTAATTACAGGTAAAAAACCAAGTGATAAATTCCTTGAATATGCACAGATTGTAGGGATGATTATATTATTAGCACTCTTACTGCTTGCGAATGGTAATGATGTTCTCAGATGGATAAGGAGATAGGTCTTAACTTTTTCATGGTTTGCAATTGAATAAAGTATTTTTAACTTTGTATAAATCATAAAACAAAAAGAGATGGGCAATTTAGGAATGACAGAAATATTACTGATACTGGTTGTTGTAGTGCTGCTTTTCGGCGGTCGCAAGATTCCTGAGCTTATGAAGGGAATTGGTCAGGGGATGAAAGAGTTCAAAAAAGCTTCAAAGTACGATCCTGCTGAAGACGAAAAGAGGCTGTGAATAAAAACTAAACCTGACATTATAATATTTTAAAAAAACCTGCATTAAGATGCGGGTTTTTTATTTTTTCGCCCCCCTTCCCCGCTAAAGGGGGGTTAAATCTAGTTTTTCAATGAAATTTTCTAAATGTGACAGCATTATCCCCTCTTTAGGGGGGTTAGGGGGCAATATTAATGGGGTTGGTGGGGAGTCAAATCAGCTCATACTTCTGATTCCTTCTTCCCGGAATAAATCCTGCTTCTTTAATAATTGACTGCATCTCGTTGGCGTTGAAACGGTTATTTGATCCGGCTGCACTCACCACATTTTCTTCAATCATTATAGATCCAAGGTCGTTAGCACCTGAATGAAGTGACAACATCCCAATTTCTTTACCTACTGTCAATATCGAGGCCTGTATATTCCTGATGTTATTCAATAAGATCCTGCTTATAGCAATCATCCTTATATAATCCGGACCATTGTACCCGCTTTTTATTCCATGCTTTTTTAAAAGGACGGTTCCTTCGTCCTGAAAAGTCCATGGAATAAAGGTTATAAATCCAAACTGATTTTCTTTTTTTTCGCCCTGGAGATCTCTGATCCTGAGAAGGTGTTCTATCCTTTCCCTGGCTGTTTCAATGTGACCAAACATCATCGTTGCCGAGGTAGGGAGATTTAATTTGTGAGCTTCCCTCATTACTCCGAGCCACTCTTCCGTAGTAGCTTTTGCCGGAGAAACAAAATTCCTTACCCTGTCGGAAAGAATCTCAGCGCCTGCTCCCGGCAGACTGTCGAGACCTGCTTCAATAAGATTTGTGAGGACTTCAAAATAAGAAAGCCTTTCTTTTTTAGCCAGGTAAACAATTTCAGGAGGACCAAGGGCATGCAGTTTTAATGACGGGTATAATCTTTTAAGATTACTGAAGAGATCGATATAAAAGTTAATGCCAAGCTCCGGATTCATCCCTCCCTGTAAAAGAAGCTGATCCCCTCCGAGAGCGTATAATTCGTCAATCTTCGATTTATATTCATTTATCGAAGTAATATAAGCATCCTCAGATCCTTTCTTCCTGCAGAAGTTACAAAATGTGCATTGAGAGAAGCAGATATTGGTAATGTTGACATTCCTGTCGATCATCCAGCCTACGGTTCTGCCCGGGTTGTGCAGCTGACGAAGTTTATTTGCAATAAACATCAGCTCTTCAACCGGAGCTTCCGTATAAAGTTTAACCCCTTCATCCGCATCAAGTGGCAAAAGCCGTAGGGCTTTCTCATATAATTCTTCTAAAATCATCTTTTCAATCAAATTTTTAACTAATCAGACGGAAGTCGGAAGTCAGAAGACGGAAGATAAAGGATTACACAGCTTCGGACTTCGGCCTCCGGACTTCCGACTGTCAAAGGTAACTTTTTGGAAATGAAAGAATCAATATTTTAGTTAACTTTACATCTTCAAAAACTACCTGATCATTATATGAAACCTGAAATTCAAAAAATATCACAAATATCATCCGGCCAATCTGTTATATGTATTCTTGGAAGCAACCAGATTCCCGAGAGGTTGAAACTTTCTAAACAGGAAATAGATTTCACTCTGACTCAATTAAAAGCGAAAGAGCAATATGTTTTCCTGAATTCCTATAACAGATGCACCTACTTTATCAGGTTAAAGGAAGGGATGGTACAGTACAAAATCAGGGAGGAGCTAAGAAGAACCGCTTATAACATAAGAAAAGAGATCAGAGAGAACAATCATACAGAACTGGTTATAACATCTGAAGGAACATATAAAGGCGCGATTGAAGATTTTACTGAAGGACTTCTGCTTAGTATTTATTCTTTCGATAAGTACAAAACTAAAGCCTGCAAGGATGATAATAAATTCTATCCTAAAAAGCTTCTTCTACAGGGCGAAGTAGCTGATTCAGAGATGAAATGGCTAGTCGATATGACCGATGCTGTCTATTTTACGCGTGATCTTATTAATGAACCCGTTAACCAGCTAAATGCAACTTCTCTGGCTGAGGAGATAAAAAAGATTGGCGATTCTGCCGGATTTAAAGTTGAAGTATTGACAAAGGGTAAGATAGAAGCACTAAAGATGGGAGGGCTTCTGGCTGTTAATAAAGGAAGTATTGATCCGCCTGTTTTCTGTATCCTTGAATGGCATCCGGTAAATTGCGTTAATAAGAAGCCGATCATTCTTGTGGGGAAGGGAATAGTTTATGATACAGGAGGCTTGAATATTAAAACCGGAGAATTCATGGCCGGAATGAACGGTGATATGGCCGGTGCTGCAATTGTTGCAGGTGTTATGGATATCATTGCAAGAACGGGTATTCCCATTCATGTAATAGGGTTGATCCCTTCAACTGATAATCGTCCAGGAGGAAATGCATATACTCAGGGTGATATAATTACCATGTTTAATAAAATGAGTGTCGAAATAGGCAATACCGATGCCGAAGGAAGGCTCATCCTTGCCGATGCAATAAGTTATGCTTCAAAATATTCACCCGAATTAATAATCGATATCGCAACACTTACCGGTTCGGCAGCAATGACATTCGGAAACCAGGCCATAGCAGTTATGACAAATGCAGAAAGGAAATATATCGACCTGCTTGAAGAATGTGGTAACGATGTTTATGAAAGAATTGCAGAATTGCCTTTCTGGGATGAATACGGAGAATTACTGAAATCCGATGTTGCAGATCTTAAAAATGTCGGTGGACGGGAGGCAGGAGCTATTAGTGCAGGCAAATTCCTTGAACGCTTTGCAGAATTCCCTTTAATACATTTAGACATCGCCGGAACGGAAATGCTGAAGAAGGATAATTATTACAGGCTAAAAATTGGTTCTGCATCGGGATTAAGGTTGTTATCGACATTCATCCGCAGGATTGCATCTAAATATTCGGAAAAGAAATAAGAATTTATGGAAAAGAAAACAATACTTGCCGGCATATCCCACGGAGATATTAATGGCATCGGATATGAAGTTATTATAAAAGCTCTTTCTGATCCTACAATAAATGATATTTGTACAACAATTGTATATGGTTCACCTAAGGTGGCGGCTTATCATCGTAAAGCATTGAATGTTAATAATTTTAGTTTTAATAATATAAGGACCGCCGATGAAGCTCATGCGAAAAAGGCTAATATGATCAATTGTCTTGATGACAATATCAGGGTGGAACTTGGAAAGTCTACACCGCAGGGAGGGGAAGCTGCTCTTATTTCACTAGAAAAGGCAGTGGAAGATCTTAAAAGCGGGAAAATTGATGTGCTGATTACTGCACCTATTGACAAGCAAAATATTCAATCGGAGAGTTTCCGTTTTAAAGGGCATACTGATTATCTGAAGTCTGTGGCCGGAGTAGGAGAAGTCCTCATGTTTATGATTGGTGAAAGCATGAGAATTGGTATTGCTACTGACCATGTTCCTCTTATTAAAGTTCCGGGGCTTATAACAATAGAGACGCTTATCCGGAAAATCAGGCTGATGAAGCAGTCACTCATTCTTGATTTCGGGATTCGCAAACCCCGTATCGCTGTGCTGGGACTCAATCCTCATGCTGGAGATAATTCATTGCTTGGTACTGAAGAAGCTGAAATAATCGGACCGGCAATTCTGCAGTCTCAGAATGAGGGAATACTGGCCTTTGGACCATTCCCGGCAGATGGATTTTTTGGCGCAGGGTCATTTACAAAATTCGACGGTATCCTTGCAATGTATCACGACCAGGGGCTTACTCCTTTTAAAGCGTTATCCTTTGATTCAGGGGTTAACTTCACAGCCGGATTGCCTTTTATAAGAACGTCGCCGGTTCATGGAACTGCTTTTGATATTGCCGGCAAAGGTGAAGCTTCAGAAAATTCGTTCCGCCAGGCAATTTATCTTGCATGTGATATTTTTAGAAACAGACAATTATATTCCGAGATATCTAAAAATCCTTTGAAGCATCAGGATATTGAAATTCACAGCGATCGTATTGATGAGCTTCCTCCTGATATATATAACCCTGAACAGTAAATATGATTGATTATATTAAAGGTGACATCACCCAGATCACCCCGACATTCCTCACTATGGAAACGTCAGGGATAGGTTATTTGATTAATATCTCAATAACAACATTTTCAAAGCTTGAAGGCAAAAAAGAATTTAAAATTCTGATACACGAAGTCATCAGGGAGGACAGTCACCAGCTTTTCGGATTTGCGGATAATGAGGAACGTGATATTTTCAGGTTGCTTATTTCTGTTACAGGTGTGGGTGCCAATACAGCCAGAATGATGCTCTCTTCACTTAGTCCGGGAGAAATAGAAAAGGCAATTTTAGGCTCCGATGCTGACCTTCTGAAAAGCGTCAAAGGAATAGGATTAAAAACTGCCCAACGGATTATTATTGACCTGAAAGACAAGCTTGGCAAACATAGCGGAAGTGGTGAAATATTTGACTTCGCAGACAATACAAAACGTGAAGAAGCGTTATCTGCATTAGTAATGCTGGGATTTGCCAAAAGCGCTGTCTCCAAAGTCCTTGACAAAATAGTCAGAGATGAAAAAAACCTGACAGTTGAGGATATGATAAAGAGAGCGCTGAAAAACTTGTAATTCTGAATAAAAGCCGGATTGGGATCAGGGATATCATATAAAAATATTCTGATATTTTCGTATCTTCTGCTGTTAGCTTCTTTTCTCTTAATGTCTTCAGAAGCAAGTAGTCAGACTACTTTGCCAAAAAGTGGAACGGCAGATACAACCCGCAAATCAATTCTGAAGCTTAAGGACGACTCAGGAATTCCATGGGAAAATCAGCAGAAAGCCCCTCTTTTCCTCAATAAACCTTCAAATTTTAAAGCCACGGTAATTTATAATCCCGATAAGGATGAATATGTGCTTTATGAAAAAATCGGAGCTTTAGATTATCGTCCCCCCGTACATATGACTCCTGTTGAATTCAGGAAATATGAATATGCCAAAGCTATGCGCGATTACTGGCAATCACGTATTTCCGGAACCGAGGCGGGTTTTAAATCAAACCTCATTCCACAGATAGAAGTCGGGGGCGCAGCATTTGATAAAATATTCGGAAGCAATACAATAAACATCATCCCGCAGGGTTCGGCTGAACTTATATTTGGAATTAATATCTCAAAAACGCAGAATCCAACCCTCCCGGTAAAACTACAGACAATTCCGACATTCGACTTCAAAGAGAAGATTCAGATGAATGTCACCGGTACAATAGGTGATAAGATGACCCTCGGTGTGAATTATAACACCGATGCTATGTTTGAGTTTGAAAACAGGACAAAGCTTCAGTATGCAGGCAAAGAGGATGAAATACTTAAAAAAGTTGAAGCAGGAGATGTTACTCTTCCACTAACAGGGACTCTGATCACCGGAAGTTACAGTTTGTTCGGGCTCAAGACTGAAATGCAGTTCGGAAAGCTGACTGTAACCACTGTACTTTCACAGCAAAAGGGACAGACTTCAGTCGTTAATGCTACGGGTGGCGCGCAATTATCAAATTATGAAATATCCGCCGATGCCTATGAGGCAAATAAACATTTCTTCATCTCACAATACTTCAGAGATACCTATGATGAATCTCTGAAAAACCTGCCAATTGTCAGCTCAGGTGTCAATATTGACCGTATTGAAGTCTGGGTAACAAACAAGTTAAGCAGTCTTCAGGATGCCAGCAACAGGAACATAGTTGCTTTTGTGGATCTGGGTGAGAGCAAGAGCCATATTTTTAATAAAGTACCGGCTTTTCAGGCTACCCCCGGCGCTTCTATATATCCTGATAATAAAACAAATAACATGTATGAGCAGTTCATGACTGCATACAACATAATACGGAGTGTTGACCAGGTCACAAATGCATTTGGTCCATTGTATCCCGGTTTTCAGATCGGACGTGATTTTGAAAAGATAGAGAATGCCAGAAAGCTTGATGAAAGAGAGTACTACTTTAACAAGCAACTTGGTTTTATTTCGCTTAATACTGCTTTGAATGCCGATGAGGTTCTGGCAGTTGCCTATGAATATACCCTCGGAGGTCAGGTTTTCAAGGTTGGTGAGTTTTCTACAGATGGAATAGCAGCTCCTCAGACTCTGATACTTAAACTTCTTAAAGGCACTAATCTGAGTCCGAAGCTGCCTACCTGGAAACTGATGATGAAGAACATTTATTCTCTGGGGTCAGGGAAACTGGATAGTAAAGACTTTGTGCTCAATGTCCTCTATCAGGACGATAAAACAGGTAATTCAATCAACTATATCCCTGAGGGGAGCCTGGCAGACAAGATACTCCTCCAGGTTATGGGTCTTGACAATCTGAATTCCCAGCTTGACAGGCAACCCGACGGATTTTTCGATTTTATAGATGGTGTCACAATTATGTCTGACCGGGGGAGAATAATTTTCCCATTTATTGAGCCTTTTGGAAGCCACCTGAAGAAAATGATTTCCAATCCTGCAGTGGCAAGCAAATATGTTTATCAGGAGTTATATGATTCAACTCAGACAGTAGCCCGACAGATGGCCGAGAAAGACAAATTCGTACTTAAGGGGCAGTATTCTTCAGAATCCGGATCCGTTATAAGACTTAATGCGACAAGTATTCCACAAGGTTCTGTTAAAGTTACTGCCGGGGGAGTACCTCTTGTTGAAAACACCGATTATATAGTTGATTATAACATGGGTACTGTGACCATAATAAACACTGCTCTTATTGAATCAAAAACACCAATTCAGGTTTCACTTGAGAACAATCAGTTCTTTGGATTCCAGACAAAAACACTTGTTGGTACACATCTCGATTACAAGGCTTCCCAAAATTTTGATATTGGTGCAACAATACTTCATCTGACTGAAAGGCCGTATACCCAGAAAGTAAACTATGGCGAGGAACCTATTTCTAATACTATTTGGGGCTTAAATACTTCATATAAATCAGAATCACAATTGCTTACAAAGATCATTGATAAAATTCCGCTTCTCAATACAAAAGCGCCTTCATCTATCTCCTTTTTCGGTGAGTTCGCCAATCTGATTCCGGGGCATTCAAAAGCCATATCAAGCGCAGGAAATTCCTACATCGACGACTTTGAAGCCAGCGAAATACCTCTTGACCTCAAGGCTTTCAACGCATGGACTATAGCCAGTGTCCCACAAGGACAGGACCAGTTGTTTCCCGAAGCCAAATTTAATAACAATCTGGTAAGTGGTTTTAACCGTGCAAAACTGGCCTGGTACGTGATTGATCCTCTTTTCTTGCGCAACGGTTCCTCAACACCGCCTAATATCAGGGATGATCCAAAAACTCAATCAAGTCATTTTGTAAGGGAGATTTATGAAACTGAAATTTTCCCTTTTAAATCAAACCCAACAGGGATTCCCGCAACTATCACCGTTTTAAACCTTGCGTATTATCCTGAAGAAAGGGGGCCTTATAATTATGATACTGATCCGGGACCTTATTCTTCAGGACTGAACGCGAGCGGAACCCTAAATGACCCGAAATCGCGATGGGGCGGTATAATGAGAGAAGTTCTGACAAATGATTTCGAAGCTGCAAATATTCAGTATATTAAGTTTTGGGTTATGGACCCGTTTGTAGATGATCCCACAGCGGAGGGCGGAGATCTTTATATAAACCTGGGGAATATTTCAGAAGATATATTACGCGATTCAAGGAAAAGTTTTGAGAATGGACTTCCCGGTTCAGCTGATGTAAAAAATGTCGATACTACAGCATGGGGACGAGTGCCAACAATTCAGTCTGTCGTCAATGCTTTTGACAATGATCCTCTAGCCAGGTCCTTTCAGGATGTCGGACTTGACGGTCTCAGTGACCAGGACGAACAATCCTTTTTTAAGAACTACCTTCAGAAATCCGGGCTCATTGTCAACCCTGATGCCTATCAGCAGATTCAGAACGACCCGTCAGGCGATGATTATCATTATTACAGGGGATCAGATTATGATGCTCAACGGCTGGGTATTCTCGAAAGGTATAAAAAGTATAACGGAGAAGAAGGAAACTCACCTACTTCCTCTATGTCAAAGGAGTCATATCCCACGGCGGGATCAACATTGCCCGACATGGAAGATATTAACCGTGATAATACCTTAAGCGAAACAGAAAGCTACTATCAGTATAAAGTCAGTATTCGACCGGGCGATATTAAGGTTGGTTCGAACTATGTAGTTGATGAAATTCAATCACCGGAAATTACCTTTCCAGATCCAAACACACCAAAATCGCATGTAAAATGGTATCAGTTTCAGATACCTATAACTGATTTTCAGAAGGCTGTTGGTCCTATTCAGGACTTTAAGTCTATCCGATTTATGAGAATGTTTCTTAAGGGTTTCAAAGATCCTGTTATAATGCGGTTTGCAAATCTTGACCTTGTTCGTGCAGAATGGAGAAAATACAATATTTCATTTATGGAAGGTGCAGAAAGAGTCACTGTACCTGAGGCTACAGATGGTACCTTTGAAATTAGTTCGGTAAGTATCGAGCAGAATTCGGGAAAAATACCTGTTAATTATACGTTACCTCCTGGCTTTAACAGGCAGACAGACCCACAGAATCCACAGCTGCAACTGCTTAATGAACAATCAATGGTACTGAAGGTTCAGAATCTTGAAGATGGTGATGCCAGGGCCGCATTCAAAAATGTAAATCTCGATATAAGGCAATATCGTAAACTTCGGATGGAAGTTCATGCCGAAGCAATGATAGGCCAGCCACTGAAGGATAATGACCTGACTGCATTTATCAGAATCGGTTCGGATTATAAAGGGAATTTCTATGAATATGAGCTGCCTTTAAAACTCACTCCCCCTGGCCATTATAATAATGATAAAGATGATGAAAGGGCAAAAGTGTGGCCCGCGGAAAACAGTTTTGATATAGATCTTTCACTTTTGCAGGAAGCGAAACAGGAGCGAAATCGTCAGATGGATCTTCCCGGTTCATCATTAAGCATCTCGGATGTCTTTGTATATACAAATGGGACAGCCCGGATTTCTGTTTCCGGTAATCCGAATATGAGTAATCTCAAGGTCATAATGATTGGAGTGAGGAATCCAATAAAGACCAGGAACAAGGCAACTGATGACGGAAGTCCGAAGTATGGTGAAGTGTGGTTTGATGAACTGCGATTGAATGATTTCATTGAAAACGGAGGATGGGCAGCAAACGGACATATGCAGGTCCGCCTTGCCGATCTGGGTACGGTAGATATGGTAGGACAGTTTAGTACTCCGGGATGGGGTAGCATAGATAAAAAGGTTAATGAGAGAAGCAAGGATCAGACACTGAAGTATGACATTTCATCCAACATTGAACTCGGAAAATTCTTTCCTGAAAAAGTTGGTGTCAGGCTTCCTGTTTATGTCGGTTATTCCGAAACCAGGATCAAACCCCAGTATGATCCACTCGATCCTGATATTCTTCTGTCTGATGCCTTAAAATCAGCAAAAAACAAAGCTGCCCGGGATTCAATATTATCTATTTCTGAAGATTATTCAAGAAGAAAAACAATTACCATAAGCAATGCAGGTATAACAAAGAGAGGAAAAACACCGCATCCATGGGACCCTGCGAATCTAAGCGTTAATTATACATACAACGAAATCTACAGCAGTAATACCAATACTGAAATTAACCTGCAGAAAAATTACAGAGGTGGAATCAATTATGATTTCCAGGCGCAACCTGCCAACATTATGCCTTTCAGGAATGTGAGGTTTCTGAATTCTCCTGTTTTTAAAATTATAAAAGACTTTAACTTTTATCCTTATCCAAAAAGTATTTCTTTCAGGACTGACCTTAGTCGCGATTATAATGAATTAATAACCAGAGATATAAGCAATCCTTTCCTGAAAATCACCCCTTCTTTCAAAAAGGATTTTGAATGGAGCAGGATTTACGATTTTAAATTCGATATTACCCGAAATCTGAAATTCGATTTTACAGCAACTAATCTTGCACGAATTGATGAACCTCCCGGAGGGGTTGACAAAAGCAGATACAGCAGCATTTACAAGGAATGGCGCGATTCGGTCCTGGTGAACTTACGGAGAGGAGGCAGAACGACCGACTACAATCATTTTATGAATATCACCTATAACCTTCCTGTAAATAAACTTCCCCTGCTTTCCTGGCTGAATGCCAACGCCCGCTACAGTGCAGATTATACCTGGCTTGCCGGTCCTCTTTTCCCCGATAGTTTGAAGATCAACCTGGGGAATTCAATTAAGAACCATAGTGAATTGACATTTACTGCCATGGCAAATCTTTCTTCAATCTATACGAAAATGAAGTTCCTTAAGAATATTGAAAATAATACCTTACCCGGTGCCGCTCAGAAAATGAAGGCTGATATGATAACAGTCACTTTTACCAAGGATAACATGAGCTTCAAAGCGAATGCAGTCAAAGCAATTTATCATAATCTTAGGACAAAAGACGTAAAAGTAAAAATTGTCGGAAAGAACGGGGAGGAGATAAAGGGTAAACTGGAAATTGTTAATGAAAACAAGGTTAATTTTACAGCAACTCAACAGGTTGATAATGCAAAAGTAGTTATTGAAGGAAAGGTCAGAAAAAGCAGGAATCCGCTGATTGTTACCGGCGAATACCTGGTAAGGGCAATTATGGGAGTAAGGTCGTTAAGTCTGACCTATACGACAGCACGGGGAGAATACCTTCCCGGGTATACCCCTGAAACGAAATACCTGGGGATGTCGACCGTTAATAAAAAACTTGCACCAGGGTGGCCATTTATTCTGGGATATAGTAATAAAAGCTATTTTGATAAAGCGCTTTCCAGCGGATGGCTGTCAAAAGATACCCTGCTAAATACACCTGCTCTCTACAATAATAGCGTCAGCATCTCATTACGAAGTCTTATCGAACCATTTCCGGGCCTGAGAATTGACATGAATGCCGACAGAAGATACCAGGAGTCTGTAAGTTCTTACTATGTAGCTGACTATAACGGAAACTTTCCTGATAGTACACGCAACAGAATGGTATCAGGTAATTACTCAATATCTATTATATCATGGGGGACCGCATTCGAAAAGATATCAAAGAATAATGACTATGCCTCTGCTGCATTTGAAGCTTTTAAAAATAATATTATTGTTATATCGGCAAGAAGAGCGGCAGAAAGACAAAAAATAGATCCGAGTTATAATCCGGATGCAGACCCTGCTACCGGCGATCCCATTTCGGGACCGTATAAAAGCGGATACGGACAGACATCAAGTGAAGTTCTTATACCTGCATTCCTTGCTGCCTATACTAAAACAAACCCAGATAAGGTGGGTCTTGAAACATTCCCTTCGGCCTTAAAAATGATGCCGAACTGGAGAATAACTTTTGATGGATTGTCGAAATTTGATTTTGTACAAAGCGTATTCAGATCTATCAGTTTAACACATCAGTATAGAAGCACATATCAAATCGGTTCGTTCAACACAAATCTGAACTATAAACTCGATGATAACGGGGTTAACAGTACACGCGACCTTCAGAATAACTTTATACAGCAGTTTGAAATAAATGTTGTAACAGTAAGCGAACAATTCAGTCCGCTTATCAATGTGGATATGAACTGGAAAAACAGCCTTACAACCAGGTTTGAATGGCGGAAATCCCGCACAGTTACACTTAATCTTACCAGTAACCAGGTTGCTGATGCAAGAATAAATGAACTTATTTTCGGTGCCGGTTACAGGTTTGACAATGTTCAGATTATTCTCAAAACAGGGGCAGGACAACGGAAACTGAAAAGTGATCTGAACTTAAGATTCGACCTTTCTATCCGTGATGATAAAACAATTGCCCGGAAGCTGGTTGAGGATGTTGATCAGCCTGTGATAGGACAGAAAGTATTTACTCTGGGTACAACAGCTGATTATGTTTTAAGTGACAAATTTAATCTCCAGATCTTTGTAGACCGTACAATGAATAATCCGTTTGTTGCTACCACTTTCCCGACTTCCAATACTAACTTCGGATTCAGTCTTAAATTTACATTGGTACAGTAACTAAACCGTTCAGCATTTTTAAAATAATTTCATTTTCAGAAATCGTTTGAAAGATGAGAGATGCGATCTTCCTGCCTGAAAATCAGCGATTATGAGAGAAAATAAATAGCTTGAATGCACCATTTATCGAACCATTTCTCTATTTTTGGATAGAAAAGAGAGATATTATATAGACTGTATTATTGCCCAAGAGTAATTTAGACATAATTAAAGTATTTTTTACCCCCTTCCTGACCTTCCCCCACAGGGGAAGGAACAAATTTGATCAGGTGATCTTTTCCCCGTTGGGGGAAACGGGAAAGGGGGTCCTGATCTAAACAAATTAAAATTTTGTAACCTTTGAAAACTTCAAAATATTTAATTACAACCTATGAAAAGATCAAAGCCGCGTTTAACCTTCTGGCAAATCTGGAACATGAGTTTTGGATTTCTTGGAATTCAGTTTGGATTTGCGCTTCAAAATGCAAACGTCAGCAGAATATTTGAAACACTTGGAGCAAAGGTTGAAAACATACCGATTTTGTGGATTGCCGCTCCGGTTACCGGGCTAATTATTCAGCCGATAATAGGACATATGAGCGATAACACATGGAACAGGTTGGGACGACGGCGTCCATACTTTTTGACAGGTGCTATACTTGCGTCACTGGCTTTGATTTTTATATCAAACTCCCCGGTGCTCTGGATAGCAGCCGGAACTCTTTGGATTATGGATGCATCGATAAATATCTCAATGGAGCCATTCAGAGCATTTGTCGGAGACATGTTACCTTCTGAACAACGAACGACAGGCTTTGCAACCCAGAGCTTTTTTATAGGTACAGGAGCAGTTATTGCCTCTGTTCTTCCATACGTTCTTACAAATTGGTTTCATATTCAAAATACAGCCCCTGCCGGGCACATACCTTTGTCAGTAAAACTATCCTTTTATATAGGTGGAGTGGTATTTATTTCAGCAGTTATATGGACCATAGTCAAAACAAAAGAATACTCCCCCGAAGAACTGAAAGATTTTTCAGCTGAAGAAAATTCCGTGCCGGATTATGTTTCGGATGAAGAAAACTCCTTTGGTTCCGGTATTTTTGTAAAAAGAGGATTTTACTGGATTTTAGGAGGAGCGTTGATAAGCCTGTTTATCTATTTCTACTCACTTGAGAAGGAATTGTACATTTTATCTGTTGGAATCGGGGCCTTTGGACTGGTCCAGATTATTTCAGGGTTGTTTGTCTCTGGAGGAAATACAAAAAGCGGGTTGGTAGTTGTTTTGAGTGATCTTTACCGGATGCCAAAGACAATGGGCCAACTGGCCGTAGTCCAGTTTTTTTCATGGTTTGCTCTTTTCTCAATGTGGATTTATACCACATCAGCAGTAACTAGTCATATTTATGGAACAAAAGATCCCACGAGTGAGCTTTATAATCAGGGTGCAAACTGGGTAGGAATTCTTTTCGCTGTTTATAACGGCTTTGCAGCCCTGGTCGCTTTTCTGCTTCCTGTAATCGCGAAGTATACAAACAGAAGGATGACACATTCGGTGAGCCTGATTGCAGGCGGATTAGGATTAATTTCCATAATCCTGTTCCACACTCCGGGGTTATTAATTATTTCCATGCTCGGGATTGGCCTTGCCTGGGCAAGTATTCTTGCAATGCCATATGCAATTCTTACAGGATCACTCCCCGCAAACAAGATGGGAACCTATATGGGTATTTTTAATTTTTTTATAGTCATTCCTCAGATACTCGCAGCTAGTATTCTAGGATTCTTTGTGCGCGATGTTTTTGGCGGAGAAAGCATATATGCACTTGTAACAGGAGGTATTTCAATGTTCATTGCAGCAGTTTTGATTCTTTTTGTGCAGGATGTGGATGAAGCCAAATCAAAAACAGCGTGATGATAGCCGCTGCATGTATTTTTGATCTCGATGGAGTAATTGTTGATACTGCCAGATACCATTTTCTTGCATGGAAAAGGCTTTCAGATCAACTTGGGATTCATTTTACCAAAGAAGATAATGAACGGCTTAAAGGAGTCAGCCGTATGGCTTCCCTGGATATAATTCTCGAAATTGGCAACAGAAAAGTTGATGAGAAACTGAAACAGGAATATGCAAACCAAAAAAACAACTGGTATGTTGATTATATAAGCAAAATGACCCCTGACGAAATACTCCCCGGGTCTCTTGAATTTATTAAAGAACTCAGAAAAGCAGATATTCGTGTAGCAATAGGATCAGCAAGCAAGAACACTCCAATGATCCTTGAAAGGGTAGGCATTCTGGAACTTTTTGACGCCGTGGCAGATGGAAACATAGTCAAAAAAGCAAAACCCGATCCGGAAGTTTTCATCAAAGCAGCTGAAATGATTGGCATAAAACCCGAGAGCTGTGTTGTATTTGAAGATGCTGTTGCAGGAGTGCAAGCCGCACTAAATGCCCATATGATGTGTATCGGTATTGGATCATCGACGATTTTATATAAAGCTCATTTTGTTGTTTCGGGATTAAATGAGATGAATCTTGCAAAACTTAAAACTATAGAAAAAGATATCCGGTTATGAAAAGTTTTTACAAGAAGGATGATTGGCAGATTATCGAAGAAGGATTCCACCCTGAGAAGAACCGGGAGTCGGAAAGTATTTTTTCGATTGGTAACGGATACATGGGACAAAGAGCCAATTTTGAGGAACATTACTCAGGCGACAGCCTTCAGGGCAGCTATGTCGCCGGTATATATTATCCTGATAAAACACGTGTGGGCTGGTGGAAAAACGGATATCCGGAATACTTTGCCAAAGTCCTGAATGCTCCAAACTGGATAGGCATTGATCTGTCAGTAAATGGGAAAGCGGTTGACCTCGCAACATCAAAAATAATATCGTTCTCAAGGATTCTGGATATGAAAACAGGTTATCTCGAAAGATCCTTCAGGATAACAGTTTCAGAAAATAAAACAATTGAAATCAACAGCAGGAGATTTGTCAGCATGGCTGAACCTGATCTTGGAATTATAAGATATGCTGTAAAGTCAATTGACTTTGAAGGGACCCTGGAGTATACTGTCTATATTGATGGGGATATAAAGAATGAAGACACAAATTACGGTGAAAAGTTCTGGGAAGAGGTCAGCAAAGAAATAAATGGGAACATTGGAGTACTTGTCACCCGGACATTAAAAACAGATTTCCATGTTGCAACCGGGATGAGCCTTGAATTTTTGAGAGATAACAAGGAGATTACAATAAAAAGTAATGCAATTGAAAGAGATAAATACATCGCGCATACTGTTTCTCTTGAAATCAGAAAAGGAGAGGAAATTGTTCTGAACAAATATGTTTCAGTTCTATCTTCATTGAATAACGAAAAAGAAAAGTTAACAGCAGATAATAAAGTAAGACTTGAAGAAGCAAGATCCAAAGGCTTTGCAAGGCTTTTCATTAACCATGCCAAAGAATGGGAACGGATATGGGCTACCTCTGATGTTGTGATAGAAGGAGACCTATCTGCCCAGCAGGCAATTCGTTTCAACATATTCCATCTTAACCAGACCTATACCGGAAAAGATGAACGGCTCAATATAGGTCCGAAGGGTTTTACCGGTGAGAAATACGGAGGATGTACATATTGGGATACAGAGGCTTTTGGTCTTCCATTTTTCCTGAAAACCGCTGACCGGAAGGTTGGAAAAAACCTGTTGATTTACCGGTACAAACATCTGGGAAAAAGTATCGAGAATGCTGGGAAGCTAGGATTCAAAAACGGCGCTGCTTTGTACCCGATGGTAACTATGAACGGCGAAGAATGTCATAATGAGTGGGAAATTACCTTCGAAGAGATACACAGGAACGGCGCAATTGCTTTTGCTATATTCAACTATATCAGACATACAGGTGATGATGGCTATATGGCTGATTGGGGATTGGAAGTTCTCATAGGTATATCACGATTCTGGAGCCAGAGGACAACATTTTCTGAAAACCTTAAGAAATATGTGATACTGGGAGTAACAGGTCCGAATGAATATGAGAATAACGTTAATAATAACTGGTATACCAATTCATTAGCTGTCTGGACGTTGTCTTATACATTAAATAACATCAGGATGCTGGGAAAAGAGGATGCGGATAAATTGTCTGATCTTTTCAGGAAAATAAACTTTAACTTTCCTGATGAAACAGCCAGGTGGCAGGAGATTATAGAACACATGCACTTTCCGGTAGATAGTTCAAGAGATATCTTTCTTCAGCAGGACGGATTTCTGGACAAGGAAATCAAGCCGGCAAGCACTATTCCACCTGCCGAAAGACCAATCAACCAGCATTGGTCATGGGACAGGATACTCAGATCATGCTACATTAAACAGGCAGACGTATTACAGGGTTTATACCTTTTTGAAGATCAATTTGATACCGAAACGATTAAGCGTAACTATAATTTTTACGAACCAATAACTGTCCATGAATCGTCATTATCTGCCTGTATTCATTCAATTATTGCTTCCCGTATTGGGAATATTGAAAAGGCTTATGAGTTGTATCTTCGCACTGCCAGGCTGGACCTTGATGATTATAACAGGGAAGTATCCGATGGGCTGCATATAACAAGTATGGCAGGAACATGGCTGGCTATTGTTGAGGGATTTGGCGGAATGAGAATCCATGATGGTAAGCTATTGTTTAATCCGCTTATCCCTGAAAATTGGCAATCCTATTCATTCCATGCGCGCTTCCGTGATGTTCTCTTCGAAGTTAAGGTTACAAAGGATAGTGCGAGTATCAATAATCTGTCTGACAAGCCATTAAATCTTGGGGTATCAGGTAAGGAATATCAGATAAAAGGATCAGACAAGCTTATCCTTAGCCTGAAAGTAGACTTTTTTTCTTAAACTATTATGAATCGGAAATTTAATTTTAATAAACATAACTTAACTATTCAGATGATGGAAAAACTGCCTTTGAGTATACTGGTATTGTTTCTTGCTTTGATAATAACAATAACCGGATGTTCTATTTTTGGAAAGAAGAAGGAAATAAAACCTTTTGTTTCCGATGTTGTACACCCTGAATGGTCAAAAAATTCAGTACTGTATGAAGTAAACGTCAGGCAATATACACCGGAGGGGACCTTTAATGCTTTTACTGCGCATCTTCCAAGATTAAAAGCCCTTGGAGTGGACGTGTTGTGGTTTATGCCGACCTTCCCTATCGGAGTTAAAAATAAGAAAGGTGAATTGGGCAGTTATTATTCGGTAAGAGATTATCTGAATGTGAATCCTGAATTCGGCACACTCGAAGATTTTAAATCTATGCTGAATAAAGCACATGAAACAGGGATGAAAGTAATTATCGACTGGGTGCCGAATCATACATCATGGGATAATAATCTTGCAGTCGAACATCCTGACTGGTATGTCAAAGATGCCAAGGGGAACTTTACACCACCAATCGGCTTTGACTGGACGGATGTTATTCAGCTTGACTGGTCAAAGAAAGCGCTTCAGGATTATATGATTGATGCGCTGAAATTCTGGGTAAATATGGGAGTGGACGGGTTCCGTATTGATCACCCGAATAATACACCAAAGGAATTCTGGGAAAGAGCACGGACCGAGCTCACCGCGATCAGGCCAGTTCTGTTGATTGGTGAAATTGAGCAACCGACTGATTATCTTGAAAAAGGCTATGATATGAACTATGCATGGGAATTGTATCACCTTATGGTAGGTATTGCCCAAGGTAAAGAGAGTGTGGGTAAGCTGGTAAAATATTATAATAAAGAATGGCAGATTTACCCAAATAATGTTTATAGACTGCAGTTTCTTACAAACCATGACCAGAATACATGGGAAGGAACAATTGATACCCTTATGGGTGAAGCACAGAAGCCATTAGGCGCTTTAATTTTTACAGCTCAGGGGGTACCATTAATATATAGCGGACAGGAGGTTTGTCTTAACAAGAGAATAAAGTTCTTCGTCAGGGATACAATAAAATGGGATACTTGCAGTATGACAGGATATTACAGGAATCTTGTTGCCCTGAAGCATAAAAATAAAGCTCTCTGGAATGGTGATGCGGGAGGTCCGATGGTCAAAATCTCTACTAACCGGGATAGTTCAATATTTGCTTTTTACAGGGAAAAGGATGAAAACAGGGTTGTAGTTTTGCTGAATCTAAGTAAGAAAAGTGTAGCGCTTAAATCCCTTCCCGGAAACCTTAATGGTGAATATACCGATTATTTTGCTGGTTCAAAAGCTGTTTTGCCTTTAGCCGATTCCCTGCGATTCGAACCATGGGGATATAAAGTATTCGTAAAATAGGAGGCCCCCCTGCCCCCCTAAAGGAGGGTTAATGTGGACTCGTATAGGAGTATACTTTGATATTAAGGCATTTTACATTACCAGATCCAATTAAACTCAATGCCTAAAAAGAAAAAAGGTAAAGTTGAAGGTTTGTTGAGACTCAGTATTAGCCCCCCTTTAGGGGGGATGGGGGGCCAACAAAAGGGAAATAGCAGTATTAGCCCCCCTTTAGGGGGAATGAGGGACCAACAAAAGGGAAATAACAGTGTTAGCCCCCCATTAGGTGGGATGGGGGGTATAAGTTGTGTATTCTTAATATTATATGTAATAGGCTTACTGCTTTTTGGATGCGGACCAATGCAAGAAAAAAATACAAATCCTGTTGATAAATCTCTTGCTCCCGTTCCACGTTGGGCAAAGGAGGCAATATGGTACCAGATTTTTGTTGAAAGATTCCGTAATGGTGATCCGGGAAACGATCCGACACCTGCAGATATGGTCGGTTCGTATCCCGATAAAATTCCCACTGACTGGAAAATAACTCCCTGGGGCCACGACTGGTACGCTCATGAACCCTGGCTTGACAGTGTCAAAGCAACGGGATTCTATTCAAAAATCCAGGCTCGTCGTTATGGAGGAGATCTGCAGGGGGTACTTGATAAGATAGATTATATACAGTCGCTAGGTGTTACAGCAATTTATTTCAATCCTCTTAATGATTCACCCTCATTGCATAAATACGATGCGAGGAATTATACCCATATCGACAGGAACTTTGGTCCTGATCCAAAAGGCGATGCAGCAATAATTGATTCGGAAATCCATGACGATCCTGCAACCTGGAAATGGACTTCCGCAGATATGCTCTTCAGGAAAGTCATTAATGAATGTCACGAAAGAGGCATCAGGGTGATAATGGATTATTCATGGAATCATACTGGCAAAACATTCTGGGCATTGAACGACGTCAGGAAGAACGGGAAAAACTCCAAGTACTCTGAGTGGTATAATATAACTCAGTTTCATGATACGACAACTAAGAAAGATGATTTCAGATATGAAGGGTGGGGAGGCAACAATCCCTATATGCCTGTTTTTAAAAAGGATATTATTCCTCCCGGGAAAAAGACAATGCCTTTTGAAGGCAATTTACATTCTGCATCGCTGAAAAAGCACATTTTCGATGTTACCAGGAGATGGCTAGATCCTGATGGAGACGGGAATCCATCGGATGGTGTTGATGGATTCAGGCTTGATGTTGCAGGAGAGGTACCGATGGGATTCTGGCGTGAATACCGTAAAGTCGTACGTTCAGTAAATCCCTATGCATATCTTATAGGAGAGATCTGGTGGCTGGAATGGCCGGATAAACTTCTGGACCCGAAAATTTATCTCGAAGGTGATCAGTATGATGCTATTATGAATTACAGATGGTACAGGGTTGCAAGAGGTTTTTTCGGCCAGGCTGAGCCAGTATTGAGCCCTACCGGATTTGTAAAAGAGATAAACCGGATCAATAAAGGAATCAAAGCCGAAAACCTTCAGGCAATGATGAATGTTGCATCCTCTCATGATTCTCCAAGATTATCTACTTCATTTTTCAATAAGACAATGGACAAATATCAGGCAAAGCCATCTGATAATCCTGATTATAAGATAAATAAGCCGGACGAAAGAACCAGGAAGGAACAGATTATCTTTCTGATTCATCAGTTTACTTTTATCGGAGCTCCGCAGATATGGAACGGTGAAGAGGTTGGAATGTGGGGTGCCGATGATCCGGATTGCAGAAAACCAATGGTTTGGGAAGATATTTCTTATGAAGATGAACGAGCTGCTTATAACCCTTCAAAAAGCCGCCCTGTTGATACAGTAAAACCTGATACAGCACTAAGGGCAATTTATAAGAAATTGTGCGTTATGAGAAAAGAAAATCCGATACTGGTTTATGGAGGTCTTTCCTTCTCAATAACTGATGACAAGAATATGATTCTGGCATATGAGAGGATGATGAATAATGAGGAAATTGAGGTAGTATTTAACCGTTCAGATACTCTTAAGCATGTGACTGTACCTGTAAAAACAGAGGGAGAATTTAAAGATTTACTTTCCGATAAAGGTGCTACTTATAAAAGTATTGATAAAAAAATCGGGATCGTCCTTAAGCCATTATCAGGAATAGTGTTGAAGAGAAAGACACAGTGATATGAATATCCGGTTTAATACGCCAAAAATGTCATTTGTCAATTAATTTAAATAAAAAAAAGTTTATTTTTGGATCACCTGTCTGAAGGCAGAAAGGAAAACAATTAATTATCTAAAACCATCTCAAATATGAATGTTCCCGAGAATTTATTGTACACAAAAGACCATGAGTGGCTCCGGGTAGAAGGAAATACCGGTTTTATAGGAGTAACTGATTTCGCTCAGGGTGAGCTGGGTGATGTAGTTTTCGTTGAGATCGAAACAATCGGAGAGACACTTGCAAAAGAAGAAGTTTTCGGCACTATCGAAGCTGTAAAGACAGTTTCTGATATGTTTATGCCTGTCAGTGGTGAGATTCTTGAATTGAATCCTGCACTTGAGGAATCCCCTGACGTTGTTAACAAGGATCCTTATGGTAAAGGATGGATGGTAAAAATTAAAATAACCAATCCTTCTGAGGTTAATGCCCTGCTTTCAGCAGATAAATATAAAGCGCTGCTGTAAGCCCCTCTGCCGCTTCGCGGCATCTCCCCTAAAGGGGAGCAAATTCGGTTGAGTTAAGAAGAATTATACTTGTGTGCAGAAATTAGCCCCGCTTTGCGGGATTGGGGGGCAAATCTTACAGCGTTTTCTTCACTTCGAATTCCTGGTAGCCTTCAACGATATCTCCTTCTTTTATATCATTGAAATTATGAATGTTAAGACCGCATTCATAACCACCGACAACTTCTTTGACATCATCTTTAAATCGTTTGAGCGATCCAAGTTCTCCGGTGTATATTACAATACCGTCACGGATTATTCTTACACGGGTGTTTCTTGTTATTTTACCCTCTTTAACATAGCAACCGGCAACTGTTCCAACTTTTGTGACCTTGAATATCTCACGTATTTCAAGAGTTGCTACAATCTCTTCTCTGACTTCAGGCATCAGCATACCTTCCATTGCAGATCGTATCTCTTCAATTGCATTGTAGATAATTGAATAGAGACGTACATCAATCTCCTCTTTTTCGGCAAGTTTTCTTGCACTTAAAGATGGCCTAACCTGGAATCCTACAATAATTGCATTCGAAGCTGCAGCAAGAAGAACATCTGATTCAGAAATCTGGCCAACAGCTTTATGAATAATGTTAAGCTGTATCTCAGGAGTCGAGAGTTTAATGAGTGAGTCGCTCAATGCTTCAACAGAGCCGTCAACATCACCTTTTACGATAATATTAAGTTCCTGGAAATTACCAATAGCTATTCTGCGGCCTATTTCATCAAGTGTTATATGTTTCTGAGTACGGAGACCCTGTTCCCTCTGAAGCTGTGCTCTCTTGGTTGCAATATCTTTTGCCTCACGGTCGCTTTCCATAATATTAAATTTATCACCGGCCTGAGGTGCTCCGTTTAATCCGAGTATAAGTGTAGGAGTGGCAGGGCCTACTACTTCAACCTTATTGCCTCTTTCGTTGTACATGGCTTTTATATGTCCAAAACAGCTGCCTGCGAGCATGATATCTCCGATTCTGAGAGTTCCGGCTTTAACCAGTACAGTGGCAGTAAATCCTCTTCCCTTATCGAGCGACGATTCGATAACTGTACCGAGCGCGGGTTTATCGGGATTTGCTTTTAACTCCAGCATCTCTGCTTCAAGAAGAATTTTATCAAGAAGAATATCAATATTTAATCCGCTCTTCGCAGAAATTTCCTGTGACTGATATTTCCCCCCCCAATCTTCGACAAGATAGTTCATGGCTGCCAGAGCCTCTTTGATCTTATCCGGATTTGCAGTAGGCTTATCAATTTTATTTATTGCAAAAATTATCGGGACTCCTGCTGCCGAGGCATGATTTATAGCTTCTTTTGTCTGAGGCATAACTCCATCGTCAGCTGCAACCACTATAATTGCAATATCTGTAATTTGTGCGCCACGGGCACGCATGGCAGTAAAGGCCTCATGGCCTGGTGTATCGAGGAAAGTTATCTGGCGTCCGTCTTCAAGGATCACTCCATAAGCGCCAATATGCTGAGTTATGCCTCCTGCTTCACCAGCTATCACGTTAGTGTTCCTGATATAGTCAAGCAGTTTTGTCTTACCATGATCGACATGTCCCATAACAGTAACAATTGGCGGTCTTGGTTTAAGATCTTCCTCTTCATCCTCTTCCTCGCGTACTGCTTCCTGTAGTTCTGCACTTACAAATTCTACCTTGAAGCCGAACTCATCAGCAAGAAGAGCCATCGTTTCTGCATCGAGGCGCTGATTTATTGAAACAAACAAACCCAGATTCATACAAGTCGAAATGATATCAGTAACAGGAATGCTCATCATCGAAGCAAGTTCATTTACTGACACAAATTCAGTAACCTTAAGAATGTTTTTATCGAGTTCCTGCTGATCAACAACTTCCTGATGCTTCTGGCTTACTGCTTCTCTTTTTTCCCTGCGATATCTTGAACCCTTTGATTTTCCTTTTGTTGTGAGCCGCGCCAGTGTCTCTTTTATCTGCTTCTGAACCTCTTCTTCATTCACTTCAGCTCTGATAGGTCTTTTTTTCACCACTTTTTTAGCAGTGGTTTTTTCTTTTTTATCTGTGGTTATAGGCTTTACAACAGGCACTCCTTCTTTTTCTTTCAGTATTCTCTTTCTTCTCTTTTTTCTCCTGAAATCGGAATCACCACTAACTCTGACAGGTTGAAATGGGGTAGCTTTCTTTTTCTCTTCAACAGGAAGATCAATTCTTCCTACAACTCTTGGCCCAACCAGTTTTTTAAAATCAGTCTTATAAAGAGCTACAATATCCTCTTCCGGATCAGGGATTATTATCGTGTCATCTATAATGTCTTCAACAAGAATCTCATCAATAACAGGTTCAGATACAGGTTCTTCTATAATTTCAGGTTCCGGTTTATCTGGTTGCTTAATCTCAGGTTCCGCGGGGATATCCTTTTCTTTGACTTTCGCTTTTGCAGGAGCTTTTGGTTTTTCTTTCGGCTCCTCTTTTTTTACCGGCTTAGTATCTTTGGAAATGGTATCGAGGTCAATCTTTCCTACAATATGAAGATCAATATTTGATTTGGATTTTTTATCTTCAACAGGTGCAGTCTCCTCCGTTGCGGGCTTTTCCGCTACAGGATGTTTCTTTTCAATTTTCTCAGGTTCTGCAGGAACCTGTGCGGGTTTGTGTACAGGTTCTTCTTTGGGAGGAACACCTTTTTCAACCTTTGGCTTTAATGTCTTTTCAAGATCTATTTTGCCTACGAGTTTTACCTCAGGCTTTTTAATCTCAGTTTTAATATCAACGGTTGACTTAACACCTGAAGAATCTTTTACCAGAACGTCATCGTCCCTTTCAGCTTCTTCTGTCTCTGCTTTTTCTGAAAAATCGCCGATAGAGACTGATTCCTTCTTTCTGTGTAGATCTTTCAGGATGAGTTTTTCAGACTCCTTTTTCACGCTGATATCTGTACTGTACTCTTTTACAAGCAAAATATAAGCTTCATGCGGAAGTTTAGTATTTGGGTTGGGATCAAGATCAAACCCTTTTTTATGAAGGAATTCCACAATAGTGGATATTCCCACATTGAATTCGCGGGCTGCTTTGCTTAATCTTGTAACCTTAATATCCTCTGTCATA
>Ga0182019_10000059_pt1 | contig 53271 bp, 36 predicted proteins | sample 812E2MmetaG_FD_120483 | JGI IMG/M metagenome (GOLD analysis project Ga0182019, IMG submission 120483) | Permafrost microbial communities from Stordalen Mire, Sweden - 812E2M metaG | ecosystem: Environmental > Terrestrial > Soil > Wetlands > Permafrost | place: Sweden: Stordalen | collected...
ATCTGCCGATACAACCGGAGCCGACTGCACTCGAGCCTCGGCAACCGGTCACCCATTGACTATGAACGTGCCGCGGCGTGAGGATTGCTCTGTGGAGTGTCAACCAAATCGGGTCAAGATCCCCGAAGATGCGCCACCCTTGCCGCATTCGTCTTCCTGGGAGTGAGCGGAGACCGCGCTCATACTCCGGCCGTTCCTTCTCCAGGAGGTTCTTCCAAAGGTAATTCCGGAGGTCTGAGCGAACCGCTCTCTCATTGACATGCTCAGAATTGGCCTCCTCACCTCAGCAATCGGTGGGGCGCTCGCCGGGTTGTCCGCCCGTAGGCTCCGAGCACTCGCGCTTGCGGGCGCCTGCTCTTCCATCGTCCTATGGATGTTGTTTGTGAGCTTGTCCGTCTGATTGCTCCACGCCTACGTGAGGGCCCGGGGCGGCACAGCCCGGGGCTGCGGATGGTCCGACTCCGGCGGCACCCGCCGGCTCGCATTACCCTCGGTCGGAGGAATCTGGCAAAATGACAGGCCTGGGCACAGGCATCCCAACGGGAGGACCTGGGCGCTCGTAGCCGTCAGCGAGGGGGAATCTTGAGCAAGGAGCAGGCAACCAACAAGGAGACCAAGGGCGCAGCGGCCGGAGGCGGGCTGCGTTCGATCGAGAGCATCACACCGCCGCAGATCCTGGAGGAGCTCAAGAGCGGCGTGCTCGGCCAGGACGCCGCCCTCAAATTCGTCTCTGTGGCGATCTACAAGCACACCACCGGCAAAGTGCCCGGCAACATCATCCTGATCGGCAACTCGGGCACCGGTAAGACGACCATCATGAATAACATCCAGCGACTCTACAACGAGCTGCCGGAGTACGCCCCGTTCCGGTCGATAGCCATCATCAACGCCAACCTCTTGGTGGACTCGGATCGAATGGAGTTCCGTCCCGAGCGTCTGCTCACCGCGGTCGAGCAGAGGGCACGTTCAGTGATCGGCCACCCTCCCACCGCCTCGGAGCTGAAGGAGGCGATGGAGCGCGCCACGATCTGCGTGGACGAGATCGACAAGATGTCGTCGATCCTCGCCGGCAAGCCGAACGCGATCGGCGTCGCGTTGCAGCAAGGGCTTCTGACGCTCACAGAAGGCGACAGGGTACCGATCAAGACGCACGTGATGGTAAACGGCGAGGAGAAACTGGCCACGATCGAGATCGACACGAAGGGGATGATGTTCATCTGCGGCGGCGCGTTCGAGGGGCTTTACGACCAGGTGTTCTCGCGCGTCACCAACCCCAGCAGCGGCGAGTCACTGCGCTCGGTGGCGGTCCGCAACGCCGACGGTCAGGTCACGATCGAGGTCCGCTTCTCGCTCGCCGACTACTTCAAGATCGAGGATCTTTTCACCTACGGGATGGTGCCGCAGTTCATCGCCCGCCTCGACAACGTCGTGCTCCTCTCCGAGCTTGCCGTCGACTCCCTGAAGAGCATCCTCATGCGCGCGCTCGACTCACCGTTCCTCCGATCCAAGCGTTACCTGAACGTGATGGGGATCGACCTCGAGATCGAGGACCTCGCGGCATCGATCGTTGCCGAGCAGGCCGAGAAGCACTCGCGCACCGGCGCGCGCGCGCTTCGAACGATATTCTCCAAGATCATAAACCCGATCGAGTTCGACCCCTGGGGCTCGGGCGCGCTCGAGGACGCGGAGGGGAACCGCAAGAGGCTGCTCGTCACGGCGCCCATGGTACGCCGCGCCCTCGGCCTCTAGGAGCCGGCCCAAGTAATGGGGCGAGTCGCGCGCCGAACGGCTCGGTTCGGAGGTCCGGCAGCTCTCCACCCACCCGTCCGACGGTTCGAGCGGGCCTCTTTGGGTCCCCGCCAGGACAGATTGGTTGTCACGGGGTTGACGGCTCGCTATCCTTACATCCAGCGAACCCCTCTCCACGGCTGGCAGCACGGCGGTGGCCGGGGCGGTACGTAGAGTGTCTTGACTGAAGACGTGGCAGATGACGCGGGCTCGACCATCGGTGGTCCGGGCTCCCGGGAGAGCAGACCGTGGACGCGACACTGATTGAGGCAGTACAGCGAGGCAGCGTGCAGGAGCTTCAGGGTCTCCTGAAGGGCGGGATCAACTTGAGCGACCGCGATGACGAGGGCAACTCGCTCCTCATGATCGCGGCGGCCGCCGGCCAGCTCTCGGCCGTCAAGATGCTCCTCGATGCCGGTTCGGAGATCGAAGCCCGCAATAGGGTGGGCATGAACGCGTTGCTGCTGGCGACCGCGATGCGTCACCAGGAGATCGCGCGGTTCCTGGTCCAACGTGGCGCCAACGTCAACGCTGCCGACGAGGAGGGCCACTCGCCTCTTATGATCGCGGCGCGCACCGGAGTCGCCCCGAACGTCGAACTCTTCCTCAAGAGCGGCGCGAACGCCAACGCCGCCAACCGCTGGGGCACCACGGCGCTCATGCAGGCGTGCCGGTCGTGGAACATCAGCGCCGCAAAGGCTCTCCTGGACGCCGGAGCCGACCCGGATGCGAACGACGTGCTCGGCAAGCGCGCTCTCTCGTACGCCAAGGAAAAGGGGGTTCCACCTCCCTTCCTCGTCCGCCTGCTCAAAGGCGAGAGCAGCAACCAGATCGCCGGACCGACGGCGGGGCGAACATCCGGCGGCGACAAGCCGTGGTGGAAATTCTGGGAGAAGTGATCCTTCAGTACTTCCGCATCAGCCTGAGCGAGCCGGCGTCACGGGCTGTGTGGAAGAGCGCGTCGAAGATCCGTCGGTAAGGGCTATCCGTTGCCGGCTCGCCGTTGACGGTTTCGACGACAACCGCTCTCATCGGTTGGACAGCTCGCGTCAGCAGGATCTTCACGAAGCCCAGGTAGTCAGAGAGCAACGGGTGGTCCGGCCCAACACGGACCTCGAGGCGGCGGCCGCGCCTCTCGGAGACGATGACTGTGCGATCGCCGTGGAACACCAGATGGGAGGTCGCGACCCGACGCGGCAGGTCGGCGTCCAGCCCCTCGAGCGCAAGGCCGCACGGCGAGGCGGGGTCGGCGGCGTTGACCCACCAAACGTGCTCGGCGAGGCAACCGTCGCGAAAGCCGCGCAGCGCCTCGTGGGAGGCAAACTGAAGACCCGGAACGCCCAGGAAAAACTGGCCTGCCACGACCTCACCGCCGAGCTCCATCAGACGCAGAGTGCGGAACAGGCGCGGCCACTGCAGGGCCGGAAGCTCCCGCTCGAGCAGCTCGCGAAACACCATGCCGTAGCGGCTGAGTACCAGGCGCGCGCGTTCCTTGAGCAACTCCTCCCGTCCGATGGCGTCGGCCGGCTCGTCGGCCGGCGACACGCGGTGCCAGCTCCCGGCGAACGGGCGAGAGCCCTTCCAGCGCTCGAAACGCATACGGCCGCCTGACCGCCCCTGCAAGGCCGGTTCGGGCTCCGCCGGACGGAAGCGCGTCTCCACGCCCCTTCGCACCGACGCGAAGCCGTCGTTGACGATCTGGCCCCGCCAGGCGAGGTCCCAGATGCGACTCGTCAGCTCCCAGGAAGGCAACCCCGAGTGGGCGAGCAGCTCCTCGAACGTGAACCGGCCGGGCCCGGAAGGAATGACCGCGTCGAGGTCGGGAGTGCGCCCGGTGCTCCCGCTCACCTCTTCGTCCTCGCGAGCCTCGTGCACGAGGTCTCGCTCGGCGCCCAAGACGAACGCCACGCGCTCCGGCCCGCAGCCGGCCCACTCGAGGTCGCTCTCGGCCAGCAGGGCGTCGAGCCACGTCGTGTGGTACGGGTCCAGCCGCGCCGGCAGGATCTCGGCCTCCCAGAACCCGGCGGGTGCGCCGTAACCCAGCAGGCGCTCGAGCCGCCCCTGTAGGTCGTCGGTGCCGGCGCCATGCCCACCGAGTCCTTGCCATGCCGCGAGGAACGGCGCGAGCCGGCTTGCCGGGAGAGGCTCGATCTCAGGCCGCGCCGCAGCGCGGCCGAGACGGAGCAGGCGTTCGAGGTTCTCCGCGTCGCAGACTTCCGGGCCGACCGCACCGTCGGTCAGCTCGCCCACCACGACACGCTGCTCGTCCGCGAGGACGTCGAACGCGGCGGCCTCCGCCTTGGGATCCAGTCCCAGCAGGTCGCCGACGCTCCCGCAGGCGACCGGACCGTAGAAGCGGAGCACCTCGGCCACGAGGTCGCCGAGCGGGTCTCCCTCTTCGTCCGCGAGCGGCGCGCCATCGCGCTCTGCGGGCTGCCGCCCGATGCGAGCCAACGCCGCCGCGACCTCTGGCCCTGTCGGCTTGCCGTCGAGCAGCACCGACCATAGCTCGACCTCGCCCTGCCGGCGGTCCAGTGCCCGGAGCAGCCGCGGCAGGCTCTCGACTGCGACGACGGCGCCGGCCATCTCGCCGCTTCGCCACGACACGGCCACCGCCTTGCCGGCGAGGCCCTGTACGAGCGCGGCCGAGGGCGCGCCGTGGTCCCGAGCGATCGCGGCGAGGAGCTCGCGCCACTCCCCGACGGGGATCACCACGCGCTCGACCAGCCAGGCGAGCAGGTCCTCCGCCGTGCGCGGCGCGTACCCCGGGTACGTACGCTGGAGCTTTCGCTGGAACGCTTCGACGAGCGGCTTCGCGAGCCGGGGCCGAAGGTGGGAGGCGAACACCACCTCACGCAGAAGGTCGTCGCGCAGCCGTGACCGGCCCGCAGTCGGGGTGTCATCCTCGTACATCAGCTCGTTAGTGCGCTTCCAGGACACGCCTGCGGCAAACGGCGACGGCGAGGCCGTCTTCGCCTCCCGCACCTCGATGCGGCCGTCGCGCAACTCGTCAAGGACGAGCGCAAGGCTCACGAGGTCGAACTCGTCCCTCAGGCAGGTGCGCCAGGCCTCCAGCACGATCGGGAAGTCCTCGAATCCCCGCACCGCTTCGAGCAGCTCCTTTGCGCGCTGGCGAGAGAGCCAGAGCGGCGTCCGCCGCCGGAAGCCTTCGCGCGGGAGGAGCAGCGCGCACCCCGCGGCGGCGCGGAAGCGAGCGCCGAAGAAGCCGGTGCTCTCGAGCTCTTTGCGAAGCAGGCTCTCGACGCTTTCCGCATCCACAAGCGAGAGCAGATCGCGCGCCCGCGTCCCGGGCGGTACGCTCACGGCCACGCAGTCGTCGTCGTGCATCACCTCGAGCGGCCCGCCATGGCGATCCCGCCACGCGGCCTGGAGGGCGATCGCGAACGGGCGGTTGACCCGGCCGCCCCAGAGCGTGTGGAGGATGATCTGGCCCTGGCCGTCCTTTCCCTGCGGATCGCTGACGTGTTCGGCGACGAGACGGTGGCGGTGCGGCAGCCCACCCGTCGCCGCCTTCTGAGCCTCGAGATGGCGCAGCAGGCCCTTTGCGGCACCGGGCTGCAGCCCGTAGTCGGTCTCCAGGAGATGGCGGAACCGAGCGTCGTCAAGCCCCGCCTCGGCGGTCTCCAGGAAGAGCCCGATCCGTTCCGAGATCTCGAACCCGCGGTCGCGCTCGTCGGCGCGCCAGAACGGCGCCATCGCCGACCGCGCCCGCGCCGGCAGCACGAGCACGTCGTTATGCGTGATCCGCTCGATCCGCCACGTCTGAACCCCGAGGGTGAAGGTATCGCCCACCGAGCGTTCCCAGACGAACTCCTCGTCCAGCTCGCCGAGCAGCGCGGCGGAGTCGGCGACGCGGAGGTGGAAGTACCCGCGATCGGGTATTGTGCCGCCCGAGAGGTAGACGATCCTGTCGGCCCCGGGCCGGGCGCGTACGGTGTTGTCCACGCGGTCGATCGCAACCAGCGGCTTGAGCTCGCGGACTCGCGCCTCGGCGTACCGGCCCGCGAGCATCTCCAGCACGAGGTCGAACAGGCGGCGCGGCAGGTCGTGGTACGGGTCGCTCCCTCGCAGGGCGGCGTAGAGGTCTTCGATGCACCACGTCTCCCCGGCGGTCATCGAGACGATCTCCTGCGCCAGCACGTCGAGCGCACCCTCAATCGGTCGCACCGGCTCGATCCCCCCCTCAAGCACCGCGCGTGTCATCACCGCGGCCCCGAGCAGATCCTTCGGGACCAGCGGAAGGAACGTTCCCTTGCTGGTTTCGCCGACGGCGTGCCCGGCCCGGCCGATGCGCTGTACCGCCGACGCGACGCTCGGCGGCGGCTGCACCAGGACGACCTCGTCGAGCGCCCCGATGTCGATCCCCAGCTCGAGAGAGTTGGTGGCCACGATCCCCCGCAGCTCGCCGGCCTTGAACCTCTCCTCCACCTCCGATCGGACCTCGCGCGATAGCGAGCCGTGATGGGAGTACACGACCTCGCCGCCCCCGTCCTCGTTGACCAGGCGGGTGAGCTTCTCGACGATCCGGCGGCTGTTCGCGAAAACCAGAGTCGAGCGGTTGGCCGCCAGCGGCCGCCGCAGCTCCCGCGTCACCCAGCCCCAGACCGCGTCTGGGGTTCCGGCCGGGGAATCGGGATCGGCCTCCCCGCCCGGGTAACGGACCTCCAGCTCGTACCGCTTGGCGGCCTGCGAGGCGACGATCTCGATCGGCCGCCTCCGGTAGGTCGCGCCATCCCCGTTGCCGCGAACCCGGAACCCAGCGACCCACTCGGCAACGCGCCCGAGAGGGCAAACGGTGGCCGAGAGCGCGATGCGCTGGAATTCACCCGAAAGGCGCACCAGACGCTCGACGGCGGTGATCAAGTGGACGCCGCGCTTGCCACCCACGACAGCGTGGACTTCGTCGAGGATGACGGACGCGAGTCCCGTGAGCATCGCGCGGCCGCGCATCGAGGTGAGCAGGATGTTGAGGCTTTCGGGCGTCGTGATGAGGATCTCGGGGGGGCGCCTCGCCATTCGGGCGCGCTCCTCGGCCGGGGTGTCCCCCGAACGCGTGAGGACCCTCACGTCCGGCATCGACTCGCCGGCCGCATCGAACCGCTGGCGCAGCTCTTCGAGGGGCGCCAGGAGGTTGCGTCGCACGTCCGTGTTGAGCGCCTTGAGTGGCGAGACGTACAGCACGCGGACCTGCCCGCTCGGCCATGCTCCGGCGACGAGCCTGTCGATCGCCCACAGGAAAGCCGCCAGTGTCTTGCCGCTCCCGGTCGGCGCCGTTACGAGGACGTGCTTTCCCTCCGCGACCAGGGGCCAGGCGAGTCGCTGCACCTCGGTCGGCTCCCCGACCCTCTCGACGAACCACTCCCGGATCAAAGGGTGGAAGGGTGCGAGCGGCGCGTCGACGGTTCCCATGGCGGACGCTTGCACGCTAGCCGCCCGGCCCGCCGGCCGTCAAGCGGCATGGATGACGATTGGGCGGCCGGTGCGCGCCGCGACACGAGAGACGGGGCGATGCGAGCCTCGATGTTCTTGGCGATCGGCCCGGGTCCGTCGTCCGAAAGTCACGCGATTTTCGCGTGCCTGTCGTTCGAGCAGACCCCCGCCTGGCTCATGAAGCGCCTATGGAAGGTAGCGTCTCCGGCACCGGCTCGGGCTCCATCCCCGGGTGTTCGAGGTCGGCGGGCGGGGGCTCCTTGCTCTCCTTCGACAGCGAGAGCAGCAGCAGCATCGCGGCGAGCACCACGTACCCCAACGCGAACTGGTACGGAATCGCGCGTTGCAGCGGGGTCGTCAGCGACCACGGGAGGTACATGTTCCCGTCGGGCGATGCCGAGTGGATGACCCCGAAGAACGAAAACGCAGCCAGGATCCCGAGGTAGAGCGCCGAGCGCTTGAGCTTGCGGTCGATCAGCTCCGCGAGGAACCCGCCCCAGAGCATAGCGGTGAGGATGAAGCCGTTGCCCACCGCGATCGTGACGAGCACCTCGGGAAGCTCCTTCCCGGTCTTCACGAGCAGCCCCGCGAGCGTGCCCGCCGCGAGGAACGTCCCGTACTTGATCGCGAGCAGTCGGGCGATTGTCGGGAAGTAGGCGAACGCCACCGCGGGGGCGTGGCGGGCCGGGCACGCCAGGAACGCCTGCACCATGATGTCGAGGGCAACGAAGATGAGGATCGGCGCGAGCACCGCTCGCGGGATCAGCTCGACGATGTACCCGACGTACCCGAGGATCCCTCCCAGGCCGATGAAGACCCCGGTGAGCGCCGTGTAGCCGGCGCGGGCGCCCATCCCCTTGTACGCCGGTTGGCCGATGTACGGCGTGGACTGTGCGACTCCGCCGCACACGCCGGCGATCAGGGTTGCGACCGCCTCGGCGAGCAGGATGTTTCGTGTGTTGAAGTCGTCACCCGCCACGCGGGCGCTCTCGGTCACGTTGATACCACCCACGACCGTGAGCAGCGCGAACGGCACGGCCAGCGGCAGGTACTTGAGCGCCGCAACGAACCCCTTCACGAACAAAAGCGTCGGCACCGGGAACCCGACCTGGAGCTTCAGCTCCGGCAGCGGTGTGTAGGTTCCGCCGACCCAACCGTGCGGCCCCAGGATGTAGTACAGCGCCGTGCCGATCGCGATCGCCGCGAGCACCCCGGGGACGTTCTTCGGCAGCCTGATGCGGGCCACCAGGTTATAGAGGATCAGCCCGAGCGAAATCAGACCGATGAGGGGCATTCCGAAGATGTCGAGCAGCGGCACGAACCCGATGAGCGCGACGGCAACCGAGGCGAGCGACCCGAGCAGCCCCGCCTGCGGTACGACCTTCTGCACCCAGCGACCGCAGAATGAGAGCACCAGCTTGATGATCCCGATCATGATCATGGTGGCCATGCCGATGTACCAGGTCATCATCGCGGCCTCGTGCGGCTCCATCCCTTGCGCCTTGAGCGAAACGAAGGCGGGCCCAAGGACCACGAGCGCAATGCCGATCGTGGAGGGCGTGTCGAGCCCGAGCGGCATCGCCGTGACTCTGGTGTTCCCGGTCTTCTTCGCGAGCCGGAACGCCATCCACGTGTAGACGAGATCGCCGAACAGCACGCCGAACGCCGTTCCGGGGAACATCTTCGTGTACACGATGTCGGCCGGGAAGCCGAACGCGAACACCAGAATCCCTGCCAGGAACGACAGCACGGTCACGTTGTCGAACATCAGGCCGAAGAAACCGTTCACGTCGCCGATGGCGAACCACTCGTACCTGCGGCCGGTCTGTTTCATACGCGTCTCCTTGTGCTAGTGGGATCACTGGGGAAGGCGGCCGCGACGCCCTCGTGCTTCCTGCAGGACCGCCGAGCCGGGGGGCGCCGGACCATCGCCGGATTCTAGCAACAAATCAGAGGCCAGATTCGGACGGAGGGCGGTCAGCCGCGAACGAAGTCGGGGTGCGGGATGCGCGGGATCAGGCCGGCCTCGCGGGTACGCTGGCAGAACAGCTCAACGCCGGGGCACCCCCGCTCGCCGCAGTCGAGGGTTGCCTCCCTCACGCACATGCCGACGAAGCGGTCCCCCTTTCGAGCGGTCGAAGCCGGGGCCGAAAGCGAGAGCGTGCGACAGGGCCTCGTCCCGGTGCTCCAGGGCGTAGCGAATTGACGCCTCGAGCGCCGCCGCGACCCGGCGAATCAGTTCCTGGCCGATGGGGGAACATCGCCTTCGTCGCGGCGCCTTGCATCTGGCCCCGCGGCGCTCGTAAAGCGACCCCACCCGATTACTCGGACAGGCTCCTAGTCCCAGCGGCCACAACCTCCAGCGCGGGAGCGGCGGATACGAGTTGCGCCAGTGCCGCCGCGGCACACTCGGGCTCGACGACCCCCGCCGGAAGGTAGGCAACCAGCCATGCGCGCGTGGTCCCCGGAAGGACCCGAACACGCTCGCTGTCCGCGATCGGAGTGCCGAAGGGCCCCGCCCCATCGGCCAGCAACGGATTGCCATGCAACTCGTGCGGACCGCGCATGGAGAGCATGGACTCGCCGGGCCGCCCGGCCCGGAATGTAAACGGCGGGGTCACCGAGCCGAATACCATCACGCACGCCGGGACCACAAGCTCCACCGAGAGGCAGTTGTTGAGGTCCACGAGCGGGTGGATCGCGGGTAGCTCCTCACCCTTGAGCACCCGCCTGAGAAGCGCCTCGGATGAAGGCCGGTGACGGGTCGGGTCGCACCCTGCCTGCCGGAACAGCTTCCGCACGGCCGCCGCCGTCGGGTGCTCGGAAAGCCGTTCGAGCGAATGGCTCGCTCGCGCCCTGGCTGCGACCTCGCGGCGCAGTTCCGCGAGGTCGGGCTCCGCGCCCCGCTTCACCGTCAGGTTGACCCACCACAGCTGCCAGCCAGACAGCTCGCGCCGAACCTCCGGAGGAAACGTCCCACTCCAGGCGCTCTCCACCATTGCCCCTCCAAGCGCAGTGTAGCTGCAGGCGCCGCCGCGAACACCGTAGTCCGTGGTCCGAGAACGGCAAGCTTGATGACGAGACGACTCCCTGACGGCGCCCCAGCGGAATTCGCGCAGCCACGTCCCCCCCTCCCACACCGCCGGACATGCGGGTCCGCATCCGGCGGTTCGGAAGGTTGAGGTCACGTGTGTCACGTGCCCGAGCGCGCGTCTCCGTTCGCCGCCGTCAAGGGTTCCCCGCTCCGCCCTGCGCCCCAGGCTTCACCCTGTCGCCCAAACGGCAGCTTCAGTTGCCCGGATTCCTGGGGCCATCCCCCACCGGGACTCACGGTCGCCTCGCTCTCCCTTCCGTTTGGCCCTTCTCCCGCCTCCAGCGGGATACGACGGCCTCTGCTGACTTCTCGCTCCGCTCTCGGCGTCGCCCTTTCAGGCGTAAGGCGAGATCTCCCCAGGCAAGACCATCGGCTTTCAGCGCACGACCGCCGGATTTACGCTGCCTCCCGTCGGTCGCTGGAGCGTCGCGGTCATCTGCCCGCTCGCCCCAGAAGGCGCCGCCTCCTATCCGGTTCCTGTTCGTCGGCCCGCTCCTCTCGCTCCACGCTTCCTCCAGACACCCCTTCGCAGGAATGCCCTGACGCTTCGCTCAGGTCGCTGCGACCTCCTCCCTCCGAGACTTGCACCCGGTAGCCATTGCCCATGCTGGCGCACAAAAAAGGGGGGAAGGCTGCTGCCCTCCCCCGGAAAAAGGCCCCTCGCAGAGAGGGGCACGAAAACTCGTCGACTACACGAGGCCCTGGTCGATCATGGAGTTCGCGACCTTCATGAAGCCGGCAATGTTGGCACCGAGAACGTAGTTGCCCGGCTCGCCGTACTCCTTGGCGGTGTCGAAGGCAGCCTTGTGGATGCCGATCATGATGTTGTGGAGCCGTTCGTCCACTTCCTCGCGGGTCCAGGAGAGCCGCAGGCTGTTCTGCGACATCTCGAGGCCGGAAGTCGCGACGCCGCCGGCGTTCGCAGCCTTGCCGGGGCCGTAGAGGATCTTCTTCTTCAGGAACACCTCGACGCCGTCGAGCGTCGTCGGCATGTTCGCGCCCTCGGAGACGCAGTAGCAGCCGTTGGCCACGAGCGTCTTGGCGTCCTCGCCGTTGACCTCGTTCTGCGTGGCGCACGGCAGCGCGACGTCGCACTTGACGAACCACGGCTTCTTGCCTTCGAAGTACTCGCAGTGGAACTTGTCGGCGTACTCCTTGATGCGGCCGCGCTTCACGTTCTTCAGTTCCATCAAGAATTCCCACTTCTCGCCCTTGATCCCGTCCTTGTCCACGATGGTCCCGTTGGAGTCGGACGCGGTGATCACCTTGCCGCCGAGCTGGTTGACCTTCTCGATGGCGTACTGCGAGACGTTGCCGGAGCCGGAGACCGCAACCGTGAGGCCCTTGAAGCTCTTGCCCTGGGTCTTGAGCATCTCCTCGGCGAAGTAGACGCAGCCGTAGCCGGTCGCCTCGGGCCGGATGAGGGAGCCGCCCCAGTTGAGGCCCTTGCCGGTGAGCACGCCCTCGAAGGTGTGCGTGAGCTTCTTGTACTGGCCGAACAGATAGCCGATCTCGCGGCCGCCGACGCCGATGTCACCGGCGGGGACGTCGATGTTGCCACCGATGTGCTTGTACAGCTCGTTCATGAAGCTCTGGCAGAACCGCATCACCTCGAAGTCGGACTTGCCCTTCGGGTCGAAGTCGCTGCCGCCCTTGCCGCCGCCCATCGGCAGCGTGGTGAGGCTGTTCTTGAGGATCTGCTCGAACCCGAGAAACTTCAGGATGCCGAGGTTGACCGTCGGGTGGAAGCGGAGACCGCCCTTGTACGGGCCGATGGAGTTGGAAAATTCGACCCTGAACCCGCGGTTGACCTGGATCTTCCCCTTGTCGTCGAGCCAGGGCACCCGGAAGATGAAGATCCGGTCGGGCTCGCTCATCCGCTCGAGGATCTTGTGCTCGATGTACTCGGGGTGCTTCTCGAGGCACGGAGCCAACGACTCCACGACCTCTTTCACAGCCTGGTGGAATTCCGGTTCAGCCGGGTTCTTGGCGACGAGACGCTCCATGAACCCTGCCACGTACTGGTTGACACTCATGCGTTCCTCCTTTTGTCAGGGCCGCTGCAAGAGCTCCCCGAAGCGCGCATATTCTCCTCGCACTTCTCAGTGGTTTGCAAGGGGGGAAGGTCTTCACAAGCACAAGCTCGTTCAAGATCTTCCGCAACGTACTGAGCCCTAACGTCCTGGGCACCGCAAGCCAGGTCGGGGACCGCCGGGCCGGACCCACGGTTGGCTGGAGACAAGAAAGCAAAGTGCACCGGACGGGCATCTTGCAAAGTGATCTCAACTACGATGCAGCTCCCACAGCACTTGACGCCATTTGGCCGCGAGACTATCTTTCTCCTGGTATGGATTTGGGCCGGGCCCCGCGGCCGTTCACTCCAAGGTCGTCGGCGCCGCCGGGTCAGCCGATCGTTGGGTCTTTCTCTCCATTCCCCCCAAGACCCACGCGCGGGAAGCAGACGCACCGCGAAGAGAGGGCACGATGACCGAGACCGCTGAACCTCGCTTCCAACTCGCCGACATCCAGCCCGGCTACGTGATCATCGAGCGCGAGATGTACAGCAAAGTCGCGAGGTCGTACTTCTCGACCGAGCCGGTGCCCCCCAAGGAGCCGTACCGCGAGGGCTTGCGGGTGTGGTCGTTCTGGGAGATGGCCCAGTCGCTGCGCTTCTCCGTACGGGACAACCAGACGGGCGAGACGCACCGCTTCGACGAGCTGCTCGGCCTGCTATACTACGGTTGCTGTAAGCCGGACAGCGAGCTTTACCGGATCGGCGAGCTCGCCCTGCAGAACAAGATCTTCATCTACGTCGCCATCGCGTACGAGGCCCCGGACGGCTCCCGCCTCGACATCCCCCTCGAGAAGCTCGGGGTGCTCAACAGGGCTTTCAACGGACGCCTGCAGACCAAGGACAAGAAGATCCTCATCCTTCCCGACTATTTCGGTCTCTACAAGGAGCTGTCGTACGGTCAGATCATGCTCGACTTCGGCCTTACCGCAATCGAGGACAAGAGCTGACTCGCCCGGCAAGGAGGGCGCTGAATGAAACTGCATGAGATCGCCGAGAAGCTGGAGCTCGAGAAACTCACCCCCGCCTTCGACAAGGAAGTGACGGGAGTCTACATCTCGGACATGGTGAGCGACGTGATCGCCAACGCCAAGGCCGGCAACCTCCTGGTGACCGTCCAGGTCCACGCCAATGCCCTCGCGGCTGCCAATCTGGTGGACATCGTCGGCATCGTCGTGGCGCAGGGCAAGCGCCCGACCGACGATGTCGTGAAGATGGCCGAGAAGGCCGAGATCTCGATCTTCTCCACCGCGCTCTCGCGCTGGCAGGTGGCGACGAAACTCTACGAGGCTGGGCTTCGCTGACGCCGGCTTCGGCGTCTGCGTGCCCTGGGGGGGACACCGTGCTGCAGATGCGCACCGTCGTCGGTTTGCTCGACTGCGAGGTCGCGTGCGGCCAGGAGGCGCTCGACACGCCGGTGGGCGCGTGCTTCGCTGCGGACCTCATGAGCGACGTGCTGGCATTCTCCTCCTCGGATGCCCTCCTGATAACCGGTCTGACCTCGGTGCAGTCTGTCCACACGGCCCACGTCGCCGACTGCGTCGGGATACTCTTCGTCTCCGGCAAGCGACCGTCTCCCGAGGCGCTGCAGCTCGCACGCGACGTGAGCATCCCGCTGCTCACCACGACACGCAGCATGTTCGAAGCGTGCGGAATCCTGTCGAGGAATGGCCTTGTAGGGAGCGCAAGGTCGTGAAGGTGAACTGCGCCACGAGCCCCGCCCCCCGGAAGATCGTCTTGGCCGCCGGACGGCCCTGACGAGCTGGAGCCAAGAGTGAACGCCGACGAACCCACCACACCCCGCGACGAGCCTCTCGAACCCCACCCGGCGGAAGGCGAGGTCCTGTACAAGGAGACGTTCCGAATCATCGGGAACGACTTCGAGCACGGGGGCGAGGCGGCGGCCCGGGTGAAGGCGATCCTCAAGCAACTGGCGTTCCCGACAGACGCGATCCGCCGGCTCTCGATCGCCAACTTCGAGGCCGAGATGAACGTGATCATGTACGCGGACGACGCTGAGATGGAGCTCGCCGTGCTCCCCGACGCCGTGCGAGTGACGTTCGCCGACCACGGCCAGGGCATCCCCGACATCGCATGGGCAATGCAGGAGGGCAACTCGACGGCGACGCCCGAGATGCGGGCGCGCGGCTTCGGTGCCGGCCTCGGGCTGCCCAACATCAAGCGCAACTCGGACGAGTTCAGCATCTCCTCGATCGTCAGCGTCGGGACAACCCTCTGCTACGTCGTCTACGTTAACGGCAGCAACCGCGGTGCCCAATGATCGACCGTCCGCACGCCGTCGCCACCGACCCCGGCAAGTGCATTGGGTGTGTCGCCTGCTCGCAGGCGTGCCCGACGAAGGCGATTCGGGTACGCAACGACCTCGCAGCGATCGACGACGAGCTCTGCATCGACTGCGGCACGTGCATCGAGGCGTGCGCGTACGACGCCATTCGCCCCAGGACATCGTCCCCGGCCGACCTCCGAAAGTTCAAGTACACCGTCGCGGTCCCGTCGTTGACCCTCTATGCCCAGTTCGGCGACGACGTCCTCCCGGGACGCGTCCTGCACGGGCTGCGTCAGCTCGGATTCGACGAAACCTATGACATCTCCTGGATGTGCGAGATGGTGGCCAGCGCCACCGACGCCTTCCTCTCCGAGTCAAAGGGGCCTTGGCCGAAGATCTCGGTTACCTGCCCAGCCGTCGTGCGCCTGATCCAGATCCGTTACCCGGACCTCATCCCCAACCTGGTGCCCATCGAGACGCCCCGAGAGCTGGCGGCGAAGCTGCGCCGCCGCCGCCTCGCAGCCGAACGCGGCCTCGACCCGTCCGAGATCGGCATGTTCTTCATCACGCCGTGTACCGCGATCATCCACTCCATTGAGTCGCCGGAGGGGCTCGAGGCTTCGTACCTCGACGGCGCGTTCGCGATCACGGACGTTTATGGCCAGCTGCTCAAAGCGATCAAGCACGACCCCGGCTCCGACTCGACGGAGATGATCAGCCCCCGCGGGCTGCGGTGGGCAATGGCGGGCGGCGAGATCTCATCGATGAGGAACGCCAATACGATCACAGTCCGCGGCCTGCGCGACGTCGTTTACGTCTTCGACCGCATCGAGTCAGGCACCTTCCAGGGGCTCGACTTCATTGAAGCGTACATCTGCCCGGGCGGGTGCGTCGGCGGACAGCTGACCGTCGCGGGCCGCTACCTGGCCCAGCGCAATATCAGGCAGCTCGCGAGGCGCATGGGAGATCAAGGAGCAGTCAAGGAAGAGAAGGTGCGATCGTTGCTGCGCGACCACTTCTTCGACATCGAGTCCGAGATTCGCGCGCGCCAGGTCCGCCCCCTTGCCCGCGATCTGCGCCAGGCGATTGCCCTCAAGCGCGAGAAGGATGCCCTGCTGGAACACCTGCCGCGCAAGGACTGCGCGGCGTGCGGTGCCCCGGATTGTGAAACCCTGGCGGACGACATCGTCCGCGGTAACGCGAAGCTCGCCGACTGCGTTTTCGTGCGGCTCGAGGAGCTCGAAGGGAAACCGGCGCTCCAACAAGGAGGCGATGATGCCTAAGACGCTGCTCTTGCTCGAACTGGAGTGTCCCCACTGCAAACGAGTGCTCACGAACGGTGAGAAGGTGCCGCTCGACGCGTTCCTGAGGGACACCCACCAGGACGGCCAGGTCGCACTCTCTGCGCTGTTCGGCGACTACACCATCGAGACGGACCTCAAGATCCCGGAGGGCGGGATCGTCGAGTTCCGCTGCCCCGAGTGCGAGGCCAGCCTGATGATCGCCCTCCCCTGCCGTCTCTGCGGGGCCCCGATGGCCTCGCTCAACCTGACGAGCGGGGGGTACTTGGAGTTCTGCTCTCGCCGCGGCTGTAAGGGCCATGCGCTCGGCGGTGTCGGCGATATCGACCAGATGATGAACCTGATGAACCGCATGTTCGAGACCCCGTATGACTGACGTAAGACAGTTCACAGTTGACAGTCGACAGTTGACAGTCAAGGAAGGGCGCTTTGTCTCTACTGTCAACTGTGAACTGTCAACTGTCGACTCGGATCTGGTCCATCGGATGTCGCGCCGAGCAGCCCGGCCGGTGAGAACCGGAGGAGGTCTTTCCAAGTGAACGAACAGCGCAATTTCGATTTCAAGAAACAGCACTACGTCGGGGAGGAGGGTCGCCTGATCCCGCTGCTGCAGCGCGCCCAGGAGACCGACGGCTACATTACGCGGGAGCGGATCGCCGAGATCCACAAGGAGTGTGGCATTCCAGTCGCCCAGATCTTCGGTGTGGCCACCTTCTACGCCCAGTTCCGGCTGCACCCCGTGGGCAAGAACCTGATCAAGGTGTGCCACGGCACCGCCTGTCACGTGAGCGGCGCCAACACGATCACCGAAGCGATCGAGAAGACGCTCGGCATCTGCAACGGCGAGACCACTCCGGATAGGCTCTTCACGATCGAGACGGTCTCGTGCCTCGGGTGCTGCTCGCTCGCGCCCGTAATCATGATCAACAACGACACCCATGGGAACCTCACCGAGAAAGAGGTCAAGAAGGTGCTCAAGCAGTACCAGAAGGCCGCCATCGGGGAGGTGCAGTGATGAAGATCATGGTCGGGCTGGGAACGTGCGGCATCGCCGCCGGCGCCGAGAAGACGTACGAGAGCCTCGAGGCGAAGGTCGCCGCGGCCGGCCTCCCAGTCAAGATCGAGAAGACCGGCTGCATCGGGATGTGCTACCGCGAGCCGCTGGTCGAGATCCGCTCCGATGACGGGTCGCGGGTGCAGTACGGCAACCTGACGGCGGACAAGGTCGACCGCCTACTCGACGAGCACCTGACCCAGGGAAAGCCGATCGAGGACTGGATGGTGTGGGCCGACGACGGCCGGGGCAGCGAGCGTGCCTACTTCACGCGCCAGACCCGCATCGTGCTTCGGAACTGCGGCAAAATCAACCCGGAATCGATCGACGACTACCTCGCCATCGGCGGCTATCAGGCGCTCAAGCAGGTGCTTGGGGCCAACGAACCGGAGGCCCTGATCGCGTCGATCGTCGACTCGGGGTTGCGCGGCCGCGGCGGCGCCGGTTTCCCGACCGGCATGAAGTGGCGTTTCACGCGCCTTGCCGCCGGCGAACACAAGTACATCATCTGCAACGCCGACGAGGGCGACCCCGGCGCGTTCATGGACCGCTCCGTCCTTGAGAGCGACCCGCACTCGGTGCTCGAGGGTATGGTTATCGCCGGGTTCGCAATCGGCGCCGGGCAAGGCTACATTTACGTGCGCGCCGAGTACCCAAAGGCCATCGAGCGGCTCAACATCGCGATCGCCCAGGCGGAGGCCAAGAAGTTCCTCGGCGACGGCATCTGGGGCACCAGCTTCTCGTTCCACGTCAAGCTGAAAGAGGGCGCCGGCGCGTTCGTTTGCGGCGAGGAGACGGCGCTCATGGCCTCGATCGAGGGGAAGCGCGGTATGCCGCGCGTGCGCCCGCCGTTCCCCGCCACCAAGGGGTTGTGGGAGTGCCCGACCAGCATCAACAACGTCGAGACCTTCGCCAACGTGCCGTGGATCGTCACCAACGGCTCCAGAGCCTTCTCGAGCCTGGGAACGGCCAACAGCAAGGGCACCAAGGTGTTTGCCATGGCCGGCAAGGTCAAGCGCGGCGGACTGGTCGAGGTCCCGATGGGGATCTCGATCAAGGAGGTCGTGTTCGACGTCTGCGGCGGCATCAAGGGGGACAGGAAGTTCAAGGCCGTGCAGATGGGCGGGCCCTCCGGAGGCTGCATCCCCGCCGAACTTCAGAACACGATCATCGACTACGAGTCGATCACCAAGACCGGCGCGATCATGGGCTCCGGCGGCCTCGTCGTGATGGACGAGACCACCTGCATGGTCGACGTCGCCCGGTTCTTCCTGGAATTCACCCAGCGCGAGTCCTGCGGCAAATGCACCTTCTGTCGCGTCGGCACCAAGCGGATGCTCGAGGTCCTCACCCGCATATGCGACGGCGAGGGGAAGGACGGCGACATCGAGCTTCTCGAGCAGCTCGCGAGTCTCGTGCGGAACACGTCGCTGTGCGGCCTCGGGCAATCGGCGCCCAACCCCGTGCTCACGACGATCAAGTACTTCCGGTCCGAGTACGAAGCGCACATCACCAACAAGAAGTGCCCGGCGCACAACTGCAAGCCGCTGCTGACCTACACGATCCTCGACTCCTGCATCGGCTGCCTGATGTGCGCCAAGGTCTGCCCCACGAAGGCGATCACCGGCGAGCTCAAGAAGGTCCACGTGATCGACCAGACCAAGTGCACCCACTGCGGCGAGTGTCACAAGGCGTGCCGGGTGGACGCCATCGCGGTGGACTAGCAGCGGGAGCGAGATGAACTTTCGTGACGACGCAGGCAGACGAGCAAGTCGACAGTTGACAGTCAACAGTCGACAGTCAAGACCTGGGAATCTGGTGGGCGGCGCTTTGACTGTGAACTGTCAACTGTCAACTGTGAACTGTTTCTCTGGAGATTGACCAATGGCGCTTGTGAAGCTCGAAATCGACGGAAAGCGCGTCATCGCGGACAGCTCGCAGACCATCCTGCAGGTGGCCCGAGATAACGGCATCGACGACATCCCGACGCTGTGCCACGACGAGCAGCTCGAGCCTTTTGCCTCGTGCTACCTGTGCGTCGTCAAGGTCAAGGGCGCCCGCACGCTCCTGCCCGCGTGCGCCACGAAGGTGACCGGCGGAATGGTCGTCGAGACGAGGAGCGCGGAGATCTTGCGCTCGCGCAAGGCCGCGCTCGAGCTGCTGTTGTCCAACCACTACGCCGACTGCATCGGGCCCTGTCAGCTCGCCTGCCCCGCCGGCGTGGACATCCAGGGGTACGTTGCCCTTGCGGCGCTCGGGAAGTTCACAGACGCGCTCCGCCTGATCAAGGAGACCAACCCGCTCCCAGCGATCTGCGGTCGCGTCTGCACCCGCCCGTGCGAGGTCAAGGGGTGCCGCCGCGGGATGCTCGACCAGTCCGTCGGAATCGACTACATCAAGCGCTACATCGCCGATCTCGACCTCGGCAAGGCGGAGCCCTTCAGGCCCGAGATCGCGCCGCCGAACGGCAAGAAAGTCGCCGTCGTGGGTGCGGGGCCGGCCGGGCTGTCGTGTTCCTACTACCTCGCCATCAAGGGGTACGAGGTGAACATGTTCGAGGCGATGCCGGAGGCCGGAGGGATGCTCCGCTACGGCATCCCGGAGTACCGGCTGCCCAAGGAGGTCCTGGACCTCGAGGTCAATCAGATTCTCGAGCTGGGCGCCAAGCTCTCCACGAACGTCTCCCTTGGCAAGGACTTCACCGTCGCGAGCCTGAAGCAGGACGGCTTCCACGCGATCTTCCTCGGCCTGGGCGCGTGGGACAGCTCCACGATGCGCGTCAAGGACGAGGACGCTCCCGGCGTGCTCTCCGGCATTAAGTTCCTGGAGAACTTTGGCCTAAAGAAGAAGATCGACATCCACGGCACAGTCCTCGTGGTGGGCGGAGGCAACACGGCGATCGACTGCGCGCGTACGGCGCTGCGCCTCGGGGCGGACGACGTGAAGATCGTGTACCGCCGCACTCGCGCCGAGATGCCCGCCAACGCGATGGAGATCGAAGAGGCAGAACGGGAGGGCGTCAAGATGGAGTTCCTCGTCGCCCCGACCCGGGTCATCCTCAAGGACGGCCGCGCCGGAGCGCTCGAGTGCCTGAGGATGGAGCTCGGCGAGCCAGATGCTTCGGGCCGCCGCAGCCCCAAGCCGGTCCGCGGCTCCGAGTTCGAAGTCCGGTGCGACTTCGTTATCGCAGCGATCGGCCAGAGCACCAAGGTCGCGCAGCTGCTCGACGGCAAGGTCCCCAACTTCCTGCCTTTCGGCGAGACGCTGAATCTCACCCGCTGGCAGACGATCCAAGTCGACGAGAAGACGTTCGAGACCACCGTCGACGGCGTCTTCTCCGGTGGTGACGTCGTTACCGGCGCGGCGACCGCGGTGGAAGCCATCGCGGCGGGCCGCAAAGCAGCGCATGCGATCGACCGCTACATCGTGACCGGAAAGGCCGAGCCCGAGCCTTTCGAGTTCGTCTCGCGCAAGGACGTCTTTGCCAAGGTGAAGCCGGAGGACCTCAAATCCACGGACACCATCCGCCACCGCTCGATGCCGATCATTCCCCCGGAAGAGCGAAAGGGCAGCTTCGCTGAGGTCGAGCTCGGCTATTCTCTCGAAGACGTCGCGAACGAAGCCACGCGCTGCCTCGAGTGCGGATGCACCGCGCTCTTTGACTGCGACCTGCGGCGTTATGCCACCGAGTACCGGGTCGATCTGAAGTCGTTCATGGGCGAGGCCACCCAGTACAGGGTTGACCGCAGCCACCCGTTGATCGAGCTGGACCCCAACAAGTGCATCCTGTGCGGTCGCTGCGTCCGGATCTGCACCGAGGTCGTCGGCGTAAACGCCTACGGTTTCATCAACCGCGGCTTCGCCACCGTGGTGCGCCCGGCGCTCGGGGGCTCGTTGCTCGATACCGATTGCGTGAGCTGCGGAATGTGCGTCGGCACCTGCCCCACCGGCGCGATCTCGGCCACGCTCCCGCTCGCGAAGCCCGGCCCGTGGGCCACCACCCAGGCTCCCTCGGTATGCCACTACTGCGGGACCGGCTGCCAGCTCAACTACGACGCGTACGGCGACTCGCTCATCAAGGTGAGCCGCCGCGACGACAACCCGGTCACGCTCGGCAGCCACTGCAAGAAGGGGCTGTTCGGCTTCGAGCACGTCCAGTCCCGCGACCGCCTTCTCAAGGCGAGGATCAGGCCGGGGCGGGAGCTGCAGGAGACGACCATCGAGGACGCCATTGCCTACGCGGGCATGCGGCTCAAGGAGCTCTCACGCCGCGTCTCGCCGGAGGAGATGGCGGTCTTCGTCTCGCCGCGCCTCACGAACGAGGAGATCTACCTGGCGCAGAAGTTCGCGCGCCTGGCCCTGCGCACCAACAACGTGACGTCGTTCTCGCAGCTGGTCAACCGGGAGCTGGACTGCCCCGAGGTGATCTCGACGGCGTCGTACGCCGACCTCGCCGAAGCGCAGGCCATCCTCGTGGTCAACTCCGCCCTCGATGAAGAGCACTTCGTCGTGGACCTGCTGGTCAAACGCGCCATTCGCAAGGGCGGTAAGCTCGTCTACATCGGGAGCCAAGCCAACCGAACTTCGGACCCTGCCGAGGTGTTCCTCCAATGCACGCCCGGCACCGAGACCGAAGTCGTGCTCGGGATCCTGAAAGCGTTCACCGAATCCACCGGCAACGACCTCGCCGAGCGCCCGTCGCTCGCCAAGGCGGTCGGCGCCGTCAAGCCGAGGTCTTTCGAGAAGCGCACCGCCGTGAGCTGGGAGGGCGTCGAGGCCGCCGCCAAGCTGCTCGCGGCCAGCATCCTGAAGGTGCTGGTGTTCAACAAGGACTTCCGCGGCCCCCGAATCGCAGGCGACGAGCGGTTGTTCGCCGCGGCGGCAGAGGTGCTCGCGTGTCCGCTCCTCGCGCTGAGGGAAAAATCGAACATGCAAGGCTTCCTCGACATGGGTGCGAGCCCGCTGTGGCTCCCCGGCTACCGGGCGCACAACGACGAGAGCGCCGTGGACGCCCTCGAGAAGGACTGGGGCGCTGTGCTCCGTGACCTCAAGGGGCAAGGTCCGCATCTCGGACAGGCGCTCGCCGCGAAGAAGATCAAGGTCGCAGTCGTGATCGGCGAGGACCCGATCGGCAGCGACGCCATTCCTGAGGAGATCAAGAACGGCCTGCTGTCGGCGGACTTCCTCCTTGTCGCCGACGTCCTCCTGACCGCCACGGCTTCCGCCGCGAACGTCGTGCTGCCCCTCTCTGCCCTCGCAGAAACCAGCGGCACGCTCACGAGCCAGGAGCGGCGGGTGCAACGCGCTCGCCGGGCAATCCCGCCGCGCAGCGGGATGGAAACCTGGCAGATCGTTGCGGCGCTCGCGACCCGCATGGGTTACCGGTTCAAGATGAAATACTCGGGCACCGACGAGATCTTCGAGGAGATCCGACGCGTGGTGCCGATCTACCGCAGCGTTGCAGTGGACGACCCCAGCGCCGATGGAATCTGGGACGCCGGTCTCTTCCCCCTCGCCAAGGTGGCCCCGGAATGGACCGCCACGACTGCCGCGGTCCAGCCAACCCTCACGCTGGCCTTGGACTGTCTCGAGGGTCGCTTCGCGACGCGCTTCGAGCGCCTGTTCGCGGACGCCGCCGCCCGCCGCGGGACCGTCCTCCTGCCGACGCTGTCCGCCTCGTAAAAAACGAAGGTAAAAGGGTAGAAGGAAGAAGGTGGAAGGTAGAGGGAAGACGAGGACCTCCTCGTTCTCTCGTCTTTCGTCTCTCGTTCTCCCTTTTCCGTCTTCCCTTTGACGTTTGCCTTCTGCCCTTCTTCCGCTCTCACCTCGCGTCGTCCGGTTCGCCGGCCGTCTCCAGGTGGAAGCGATGGAGGACGTGATGGATCACTGGCGCGAGCATCACCCCGGCAACGACCAAAAAGACCATGCCGGCGAACAGCGCGTAAAGGCCGGCCAGCCACTTGCCGGCCATCGTGTGCAGCTGGTCTACGGGCCCCATCCCCCCGAGCAGCATCGAGGCGTTCAGGAACGCGTCCGTCCAGGAAAGGCCCTCGACCCAGTGGTAGATCGCCATCCCGAGCATGAGCGTGCCCGCCGCCAACGGAAGCAGTACGAACGCGCGGGACACCATGTGGCCCGCAAGATGCCACGACCAGCGGTGCTGACGGAGATCGAACAGTCTCACAAAGCCCCCTTGTGCGTTGGAACACCGGCGGACTCTACCAGACCTCATCGTTGAAACCAGGGGACGATTTCAGCGACGGGCCTCATGCGGTGCTGAGCTGGGAGTTCGTCTGTGCGATCGTGCGCGGGCGCACCGTGAGTCGGACAGGCTCCTAGCCAACCCCCTTGAACAGGTCGCTGCACGGCTGGCCACCGATGATCCAGTTCTCCTTTGGAACCTCGTCGATGATCACGGTCACGGCGCGCGGCTCGCAGCCGACGTGCCGGATGATCACGTCCGTGATCTCCCGGGCGAGGTTAGTCCTGAACTCTGAAGGCCTCCCGGCCCACATCTCGATCCGCACGATCGGCATCGGCTCCCTCCCTCACCTGCAAACTCGCGAAGCGGTCTCCGCCCCCGGACCTACCCGTATGCCCGGGACCGGTCGACGTTTAGGTCGTAGCCTGATCGCGAGCCAAGCGCCGGTCATACACGCGTTTCGGTCTCCCGAAGTACGACGATGGCCCTCGCTGACTGGCTCTCGGGCACGAGCAGCCGCGTGCAGGGCTGCATGCCGCCCCTGTCCTCGAAGTCGCGGCCGTCGTCGATGAACTGGAAGACGGTGATTCCGGCGTTTTCGAGCGCAGCGACGAGAGGCTCCGTCTCGTCCGGGTAGTCGAACGCGGCGAGCGCCACAAGCGCACCACGCGGGATCGGATCGACCGCGCAGGCCTCGCTCTCCCCGTCCGCCGAAGCAGGAAGAGGCGGCTCCTCCGGAGGTTGAGCAGGAGGCCACTCGGCGACGAGCACGGCCCCGCACTTGGGGCAGACGCTCACGGTGTCGACGTACTCGCCCGGTACGCCGTCTTCCTGGAAGTCCGGGCACTCATGGTTTGGGCAGTACACGTCGGTCTCCTCTCGTCTCGCCTGACCTGCAAAATTCCAGTCGCTTCGCTCGCAGAACGCCCAAACGCGTCCCATCCGCCTCCAGCGTAAACCAGAACGGCCGCCGGTGTCGGCGCGCCGTGCTACAACGCCGGCCACTCCAGACCGAGGGAGCGGGCTTGCGACTGCAGGCTTTCGTGAAGGCTGGAGATCGCGGCCCAGATCTCCCCGGAGACCCGGTGCGGGGTGGGATGAACCCCCCACGCCATGCGGGCGGGCGCACCGAAGTAGATCCCCCCGACGAGGACGCTTGCCAGAACCTCGCGGCCGGCGAGCAGCGGCGGAAGCATCAATCCCACCGATGAAAGCCCCGGGCCGACGTATGGCACGTGCCCGAGATCGCGCACCTTGAAGTTACACTCGCGGGCCGATCTCGTAAGGCGACGGGACAGCGGGAAATCCGGATTCTCGAGGTCGTCGAAAGCCAGGACGTCGGTGCTGTGCGGGCCGTACGCCGCTCCCCGCCGCGCCACCACTTCTTTCAAACCCTCCTGCCGAGCCGCCGCCAGGGCCCGCCCCCACATCACCCCAAGCCCGAGGCCGGCAACCCGCTCGGGAGCGATGCCGTGGCCTGTGAAGCGCCCGGCGCGGTCCGAGTTGCTATCGCGGAACGCGGCCTGTGCCAGCCATTCGATCGGGTCTGAGACTACCAGGAAGAGGCCCGTGTAGTCGGCCGCCCGCGCGTCGGCCAGGAACCCGCGCAGGATCGAGCGGTTGGGCTCGAACTGAACCATGCGCACGTCGCCGCGGCTGCCCAACGGTGGCACGCTGTCGGTGGCGGCGAAGAGGAACGCGTCGCACCGTTCGAAAAGCTGGCCGGTTGTCGCCGGGCGCACGACCGGCAGCATGTCCCGCCCGCGCCACTGGGCGATCGAACCGAGCTCCAGTACCCAGCGTTCCTGGTTTGCGGCGTCCGCGTCGTGAACGAGCAGCTCACGGATCCCGGATCTGCCGGTCGGAACCGCAGCCAGTGCCGTTGCGGCAACTCCCCCCACCCTTCCGAGGCCCGCGATCCCGACGCACCACCCCGTTTGTTGCCGAGGCGCGGCGAGACGGTCGAGGTACCGCACCACACCGGGCGCCGTTGGGAGATAGCTCCACCTGGCGCGCCGGCCCGATCGCCTGCGCAGGGCGTCCAGGCCCCTCGCGGGGTCGAACCAGGGCGGGGCGATCCACGGCTCGCGACGCGGGTCTCCGGAACGAGGCTCGAGAATGATATCGGGATCACCCCGGGAGCACCGACGCGCGCCCCACTCCAGCCGCTCGGCGGTGGCCGGATCGTCCGCCAGCGCGGCTCTCCCCTGGCCGAACAGCTTCAACGTGCCCTCCAACGCTCGCGGTGGGCCGCATGGGTCTCGGGGTGCAGGCGAGCCAGCGCCTCGATGTCCTCGGTGACCAGTTCGCTTGCGAACCGGTCGCGCGGCGGCAGGAACCCCTGCGGCAGAGGGGGGCAGCGCGGGGTGCGGACCACAGCGCTGAGGTCTTGCACCGAGAGGAACCGGCCCTCCCTCTCGCGGAACGCATCTTCGAGCGCAGCCAGGAGAGTGCGCGCCTGACGCAATGCCAGCCGCGAGAAGTCGAGCGCGTCCGCGCCGGCGAGGCCGAGGTGGTGCGGGTAATGGTATGGCAAGCAGTCGTTGAGCGAAGGCAGCAGCGAGCCCGTCTCCAGGGGCTCCCGGCCCAGGATGCTCCAGCCACCGATGTACGGCGCCACCGCACTTTCCCGCAGCACGCCCTGCCAACCCGGCACGACCGTCGCGCACCGGTGCGGGATCCCGCGGAGTTCGAGGGTCGCCCGTACGGACGCGCTCGTCACCCCGACGAGCACCTCACGGACCGGCAGGCCCACGCTGCGGGCGGCCTCCACAACCTGAACCACGGCGTCGGCGCTGTCGAGGAAGGGCGCGAGCACGAGCGCGTTGTGGGCAAGCTCCCGCGCGACAGCCATCTGCATCTCGAGTGACGGGCCGCCGATCAGGGGGAAGTTGCCGCCCTCGTACCCCTGCCAGGTCAGGAACCGTTCCAGATCCACCGCCAGAGTCGGGCAGTTGCCCACAATGTCCCGCGAGAACTGCCGCCCAAGCCCCAACGCGACCCATTGTCTCGCTCGCGGCTGATCGCCGAGCCGTTCCTTGGCCCGCTCCACGACACTTCTCTTGAGCTGCTCCTCGTGCAGGTGAAGCAGCGCATTGCCGGGGGCAAGGACGGCGAAAAACTCCGCCAGCGCACGGCGGGCCTCCGCGAGCGCCAGGCGGACACCGGGCGCGGCGGCAAACGGCGTCTGCAGCACGCTCTCCACGTCCCACACCAGGACGAGCGGGTTGGCGAGGCGGAGGACGGCCAGCGCCTGCGATTCCGGCGCCTCGCCGGGCGCGGGCAGGGCGGCGCCGTGCTGGCGCACGGCATCCGTGACCGGCTCAGCGCCGTGGGTCGTGAATGGCACCAGTCCGAACAGCAGACCGGCGTCGAGCCAGTGTGCGAGCGCCTCAGAGAAGAGCTCTTGCAGGTGTGCGCCGTCTTCCTGATCGCCGGCGACGACCACCGACTCCACCAGCGCCCCCTCCCCGAGGAGCCGGCCGCCGCCCGGCAGGACCAATCTCTCCTCTCCCAGGATCACCGGCAATGCCGCGGCGGAGATGCTGCGCCACGCCAACGCCGCCAACGTGTGGTCTTCTTCACCTCGGCCCTCCAGTCTCAACTCGGACCTTTCGGTGCCCGAACGTTCTGCAGCGACCACCGTCGGAACGGCGGCCAGGTGATGCAACCCATCCGGCGTCCCTGCCCGCGTGCGGCCGACGACGACCTCGTAATCAGGAGGCAGGACCCGCTGCTTCTGTGCAGGGTAGTTCACGTATTGCCGACGCTCGACGAGCGTGCGCGCAACGAGAGGGTGGCACAGCGCCTCGATGTCGTCGCGACGGTCGAGGGCAGCCCGCACCGACGTGGACGAAACGGAGCGCACGCTGTCCGGGGCCGGCACGACCACCACCCCCCCGCGGAATTGCCCGATCCGGTCGAGGAGGCCCTCGGGCTGCGCATCGTCCCGCATCACCAACAGGTGGAGGAGGTCCCAGATGCCGCTCGCCGGACTCGCGTACGCGCTGGCGCCGGCCAGTACGTCCGACCCGACCACGAGGGTCAGTTTGCGCCGGCGGAACGCGCGGCGGAGATGGCGCAAGCCGGCGGCGCTCGCGAGGTTGACCGGCGGCCGGAACGGCGCCAGGAACGCCTCGGGGATCGCAGCGAGCGCCATCCATGCAAGCTCCTCCCGCAGCTTGCGGGGAAGCGCGTGTTTGCGCCACGAGTAGTCGTCCATCTGGACGACCGCCTCGTCCGCGTTCTCCAGCGCCTTCGCCACGATTGCCTCGTGGGCGCTCGTGAAGGGGTCGTACGTTCCCGGGATGAAAGCCACTGAGGGGTGTTCCGGGAAGGACAGGGCCGGGTGCAGCGTCGCGACGGCTCGGTCGAGATGGTTCAGAGCGGAAGCTACCAGGAAGAAGCGGATGCGGTCTCCGGGCTTGTGCGTGACGAGCGACAGGAGCTTCTTGCTGGCGAGCGTCAGGAACGCCCTGAGCCGGCCGTCATCCTTGCGCGCACGGGACAAACGCTCGAGCACCATCGCCACCTGCGCGAAACCCTCGGCGGCCGTCGATTGGCGCGACTCGGCGAGCGCCCCGAGAAACACCCCCGTCAGGCGGTGAAGGCCGTCGCCGCGCAAACGCTCGACCTGTGCCGACGGGAGGATCCAGCCGACCGTCTGGAGGAGCAGCCGCTGCAACGGCTCGGTCCCCCTCCGGACATTGCCCTCGATGTCGTCGAGCGCCTCCGTGAATTCCTGATCGGGGAGGCTCGCGAGCACCGGGCCGAGGAAGCGCGGGATGTAGCGCGTGACCGCCTCGCTGTCGAGCTCGAGCGACCGCAGCAGCTCGACCATCAGGTCGTTGCGCTGCGGGACGGTCAGCAGGGGCAGCAGATCGAGCAGGCAGCGCCCGGCGTGGAACCGGGTGCCTTCGACCCGGCTCACCTTGAGTAGGTTGGCGAAGTGCGATGCGACCTCGTTCGCGAAGTACGAGCCGGGGTCCCGGTCCTCCCGGTGGCGGGCGTGCGCGGAGGTCGCGAGGTAGTCGCAGTTCACCTTCTTCTCAACCCAGTCCACCCGGCTCTTGAGGTTGCGGAGGAGCACCTCGCGGATCGGGTCCCGCCCCTCGACGCTCAGCTTCCGGCAGCGTTCGGCGATCTTCGGCAGGCCGCACGCGGCCGCCAGCTCCTGCAGCAGGAAGAGCTCTGCAACCGAGTAGCGGTCGCCGACCCGCTCCGCGATCGTCTCGACGCACGCCCGGAGCCTGCCGCGGAACTCGGCGCCACCCCCGGTCTCCTTGGAGAGCGCGTGCAGCAGGCGCCACGCCATGAGCCGTGTCGCAGGGACCGGGTGATCGCTCCACGCCTGGCCGAACGCCACGAGTTCCGGCCGCTCCTCGGGGGCGATCAGCTCCAGGCTCGCCTCGAGCGCCTCGCAGATGTAGAGCCCAACGAGCGGACGCCGGTCGTCCAGGCGCCGGGTGAAGCTCGCCTTGATGCGCTCCCACGCCTGGCTCTTCAGGCCGGGCTCGGCGCGGCGCAAGAGGCGTCGCAGGATGATCGGGACCGCGTAGAGGACGCGCTCCGTCGGAGCCATGTCTTCCTCGGGCTCGGTTTTGGCCCGGTCGAGCAGGACGAGCACCCGGGAGAGCTCGTCGAGCACCGTGCGCTCCGGCCTGAGCACCACGCCCTCGGGAAGGTCCTTGCGCCAGAAGTCCTCTCCCCCGGCGAGCAGGTCGCCGATGCGGTTGGCCGCGTGGTACCGGATGTCGTCGTCGCGGTGCCCGAGCAGCTCGATGAAGAAGTCGAGCGCGAGCGCCTTCTGCTCCCGCGAGAGCGCCGGCGCGTACTCCCCGAGGATGGCCAGATACGTGCGCAGGCCGCGCCAGCTCTCGAACGAGCGCGCCTCCTCGAGGAGCGCGCGCAGCGCGGGAAGGTCGCGCAGCCGTTCCATGACGCCGAGGTTGTGAGCCGTCACCATCAGCCGCCGCACCGTCGCCAGGTTCCTTCCCGTCGCCAGAGCGACTGCGTCGGGCCGCTCTTTGCCAGCGACCACTGCAACAAGGTCCAACTCCTTCGGGAGCAGCGGCTTCGACGGCTCCGGGCACGGGAATCCCGGCGGGTTCAGCTGGACGCCAAGGAACTGCAGGTACTCCTCGAGGTCGCGCAGCTTGCGGTAGACCCCACGATAGCGCCGGACCTTCTCGCGGTCGAGGCTCTCGAGCTTGTCCCGGATCGTCGCGAACGCCTCCGAGAGCGAGATGATCCCCATGCGTTCGCCCGCGCCGACCGACTCCTTCACCCGGAAGTCCGCATAGATCAGCAGCAGGGTCTCCACCGGCAAGCGGACCAGTTCGAGGTCCCAGCACGAGTGGTTGGTGGCAATGTGGCCGATGCTCAGCAGGTCGCGGTCCTGGTACCAGGTGTGCGTGTAGTAGTAGTGCAACCGCGGGATGCGGCGGACCTCGTCGCCGACGCACCCGAACTTGCCGATGTCGTGCCCGATGGCGGCGCCGTGCAGGAGCGGAAGGTCCACGGGGACGACCTTCGCGAGCTGGCGGCCTATCCAGAGCGAGAGCCCGGCGACGCCTAGGATGTGCTCGTAAGTGGAGAACCCCTGCCAGGCCTGGACCATCGCGAGGCAGACGAGAAGCCCTTCGTCCTCGACGAAGCGGAGCAGGCGCCGGTACTCGGCTCCGGAAGGCCAGCGGGCGATCTCTTCTTCGGAGAGCGGCACGAACGGGAGACGCTGGATGATCCCCTCTCCCCCGTTCCGCTCCTGCTCCCGAAGGACTGCGCTGGTCAGCGGGAAGAAGAAAACGGCGACCTTCTCGACCGCACCGGTCGGCGCCGGGAACGTCTCCGGGTACAGCCGTCGCTTTGCTTCGACCAGCAGAGGCTCATGCCAGAAGGCGACATCGCCCTCGCACTCCTCCCCGGCGAGGTCGAGCGCGAGGCGCAAGGCCGTATCGAGCTCATCCGGCGGAAGGTCCGCAAGTCTCTTCGCCAGCCTTGACGGCCTCCACCCCGCGCCGTCCAACACTCCGAGGAGGATCGAGGACCCGTTTGGTACCGATCCCATCAGGGAAAAGTATACAGCGCGTCGTTCGGACGGAGTCTCAGCGACACCGGGCGCGGACTCCGCAGCGCGAGGGTGACCCATCCAAACGCGCCGGTGGGCGGCGGCCGTATACAGTTCGAGAAGCAGGCATGGCAATCTGAACCCGAGATCTTTCAACCGGCATGGAGGCCACAATGGCGAAGGGGCTGGGAGTCGCGCTTTTCTCGCTCGTGATCGTTGGCGCGTCGTTGCAACCGGCGGTGTGCCAGGCGCAGGCCTGCGGCACGTGGGTGTACGGCAACGTCAGCCCCACCGGGAGCGGCGTCGCCTATGGCGGCGGAACCACCATCATCTTCGGCGGAGGAAATGCCGGTCTGTTGGTAAAACCCGACGACGGCCCTTGGCACTCGGCACCAGCCGCCGCCGGGAGCATCGCCTGGGGCGGCGGCCGGTTCGTTGCGCTGGGGCCGAGCAATGGCATCTTCGTCAGCGACGACGGCCTGTCGTGGAGCCAGGTGGCGGTGGTGTCGCCCCAAGCAGACCTGAGCAGCGTTGCCTGGAATGGCGTCCAGTTCGCCGCCCTTGGTTGGGTCTTGTCCAGCGGTCCCAGCGTTGTCATGACCAGCCCTGACGGGTTGCAGTGGAGCACGACCCAGTTCTCGGTCGGAGGATATCTCGGGGGAATCGTCTGGGGCGGGTCGCAGTGGATCGGGCTGGGGAACGGGTTGTTCACAAGCCCGGACGCTGTGAACTGGACGCGGCGGGTGAGCGGGGTCGTCTTTGGCGCGGCGGGATGGAGCGGCAGTCAGTACGTAGCAGTGGGCGTCGACAGTGGGAGACATTTCATAAGCGCCGCGAGCCCCGACGGCGTCCAGTGGACCGTGCGGCCGATCGGCTTCACCGCCTCCACGCCGCCGCTGGCCACTGACACGCTGGCCACCGACGGACGCACCTGGGTCCTGACCATCTTCTCCCAGCTGATGACGAGCACCGACGGTGCGACCTGGCAGAGCGCCTCCGTACCGGCGGCGCTTGGCCTGAATGCAGTCATCTGGACCGGAGCTGAGTTCATCGCCGTCGGGGGCGGCGGCATGGCAACGAGCGCGGACGGCACGGTCTGGAGCACCCAACCGGCGGTGGATCTTGCCGCGGCCGTCTGGGCCGGCGATCGCTTCGTCGCCGTGGGGCAGGTGAGGTCAACGGGGCAGGGCGCCGCTTACTCCAGCGCCGACGGGGTCGCGTGGACGCCAGCGTCGCACCCGCCCGACGGTCCGACGGCGGCTCTCGCGTGGACCGGCTCGCAGCTCGTCGCCGTGGGCCCGCAGGGCGGCGTTTTCACGAGCGCGACCGGGGACGTGTGGACCCGGCAAGTCGTCCCGGCGAGCGTCGCGACGACGAACCTCAGCGGTGTCGCGTGGAGCGGAAGCACGCTCGTCGCCGTCGGTCCGGGAACCGCGCTCGTGAGCACGGACGGCGCCAGTTGGACGGCGGTACCCGTCCCCGAATACGCTCTCGCGGGCGTAGCCTGGGGCGGTGGGCAATTCGTGGCGGTGGGTGGAGGATACGCGCTCACAAGTCCGGACGGGGCGACCTGGACGGCGGAGCAGCCGCTGCCGCCGCCCACCGCGTACTCCTTCGATTACCTTTACGGAATCGCGTGGAACGGAACTCGCTTCGTCGCGGTTGGGTCGGAGCAAACCGCGAGCCATGCCACGCTTCCCCTGGTTGCGACCAGCACCGACGGGATCACGTGGTCGTCGCCCGACCTCTCGTCGCTCGGTCAGGCTGGACTGTTGAGGGTCTCCTGGACCGGCATGGCGTTCGAGGCGACAAACGGAGGGTTCCTTCTCGCCAGTCTTGACGGTTTGGACTGGATCAAGGACGCGCAGTTCGTCGGCTCGGCCCGCGCCGTTACCGGCAACGGCAGGCAGCTGGTGGCGGTCGGGTACTGGGGCGAGACGGCTCAAATGGATTGCACTTCACCGCCGCCGATCGGCCAGCCGGGCGTGACCAACGCGGTCATCGTGACTGCCGCGCGCACGCCCGGCCTCGCAGGAACGCAGTGGGTCACCGACGTGGAGCTGTTCAACCCCTCGCCCGAAGAGGCCACCGCCCTTCTCTACTACCTGCCGCGCGACACGGACAACACCATCGCGACGCGGCGAGCAGTGACCGTGCCGCCCGGCCAGGCTGTGCGCCTTGCGGACGTGGTCGGGCAGCTCTTCGGCCTGAGCAAGTCCGCGGGGGCTCTCATCGTCTCCTCCAGCCAGCCGCTACTCGCCACCTCGCGCACGTCCACCGGATCGTCCGCCGGCACGCTCGGACAGTTCGTCCCCGGCCTCCCGGAGAGCGCAGCGCTGACGGCAGGCCAGGAAAGCCGGCTGATCCAGCTGAGCGAAAACGCCGGCTATCGCACCAACGTCGGCTTCGCGAGCGTGAGCGCGACACCGATCTCGGCGACGATCACGCTGTACCGGGCGAGCGGCGAGCTGCTCGGCAAGCTGCCGGTCACCTTGCCCCCGTTCGGCAGCGCGCAGGTGACGAAGATCCTCCCCAAGATCGGCGTCGCCTCGGTGGATGACGCCTTCGCCGTGGTCCGCTCGGACACGCCGGGCGCGCAGTACTACGCCTACGCCTCGGTCGTGGACAACGTCTCGGGCGATCCCCTCACCGTGCTCCCGGTCCCGGCGAGCGCCTCCGAGCCGCTCTACATCCCCGCGGTGGCGCACAACCCCGGCCTCAACGGCACGATGTGGCGCACCGACCTCGAGGTGGCCAACCCGGGCGCCGTCCAGGCCAGCTACCGGATCGAATTGCTGAAGAGCAACCAGGACAACTCAACGCCGGGTGCGGCGACGTTCATCCTTGATCCCGGCACTAGTCGGCGGTACCTCGACGTCGTCAGCGATGTCCTCGGCTTTACCGGGTCCGGCGCAATCCGCGTCACCCCGACGGCGGGCGCCGTGATGGCGACGGCGCGCAGCTACACCGACACCGGCAGCGGGTCGCGCGGCCAGTTCATCCCGGCCGAGCCGCTCTCGAGCGCGAGCGCTGCGGGTCCGGGCGCCCGGCTGATCCAGCTCACCCACTCGGCCAACGGGACGTCCGGCTTCCGCACCAACATCGGCTTCGTCAATGCCACCGCGGCGCCGATCGCCGTGAAGGCGGACCTGTACTCGGCGGCCGGCACGTGGCTCGGCGCCTGGGTTGACACGCTGGCGCCGTACGAGTTCTTTCAGGACACGGGCATCTTCGGGACGGTAACGACGGGCGACGTGCCGGACGGCTTCGCGGTGTTGACGAGCAGCACCGCGGGCGCGCATTTCTTCGCTTATGCCTCGGTGATCGACAACCAGTCGGGCGCGCCCGTCTACATCCCGGCGCAGTAGCCGGCCGCTGGGGGCAGGTTCTCAGACGGCGATCCGATCTCCTCCGGGCACCATCCAATGTTCCGAGGAGGAGCGACGATCCGTTTGGCACCAAGCCCATCACGAAAAGGCCAACAGTGCCACTGGTCTGTAACGCCTTGCGGCAAAGGGCGGCCTGCCGAGTCTGGGGCACATCTGACCGGGCGCCCGACATCCCGTCGGCTGACCGATCCCGAGCGGCGCGGGACAGGTCAAGGGTCTCGATGCTACGTGTGCGGGTTCACATTCTTCTTGATGATACTCGCGAGTTCTCCGCTCGACTTCACTTTTGCAAGAAAGTCGTTGATCGCCGGACGGAGGTCGCTTCCCTTTGGAACCGCGATCGAATACGTCTCCGGCGTGCCCAGCCGGAACGCCACCTTGAGCGCGGAGAACTCCTTGAGCAGGGGCGTCGCGGACCCGTACTCGTCGAGCTCATACACGGTGAAATCGGCGGCCTTGTTGACGACTGCCAGCAGCACGTCGCGCGTGAATCCCTCACGGCGGATGCGGCTCTCGGGGATCCCCAGCTCCCGGATCTTGGCCTCCATGATGGTCCCGGGCACGACAACGGCTCTCTTGCCGGCCAGATCTCTCGGCGCCGCGATTGCCCCATCGGAGCGCACCAGCACGGCCTGATAGACCTCGAAGTAGGGATCCGAGAAGTCGACCTGCTGGGCTCGCTCGGCGGAGCTGCTGAACGAGCTTGCGATGAGGTCACCTTGTCCGGCCAGGAGCGCGGGGATCAGTTCGGCGTAGCTCGGCGTCGAGATTGGGCGGATCTCCAGCTCGACCCCTAGAGTCTTGGCGAACGCTGCCATGAGATCGACATCGACGCCCCCGAAATCCTCGACTGTGCCTGCCCGCTTCATCGGGCCTCTCGCCAGGTTCACATGGACGAACGGGGTGTCCTGGTGCGGGAAGCACACCATCACGAGCTTGCCGCGGGCCTTCACCGCGGCGAGCGCGCCAGGACCGCTATCTGCTGCCGAAAGACAAGTCGGGACGGAGGCTGCGACCACCACCGTGAATGCGAGTAACCTCGAAAGCCCCATCGTTGCCCTCCATCGTGAGCCGCTCTCGCCTTGCCGGCACGGGTGCGGGAATTCTTGCCCAGGCTCGTACTGTGTGAATGCTAGCACCACTGGCTTCTGTCTTGACACCGCCCGGCGCCTCATGACCGCAACCAGATCCCTGGTCTGGATCGCTTTCAATCCCTACCCCGGCGGAGAGCCGGCGGCTCAGGCCACGGTCAAGCGATAGCCGACTCCGGGCTCCGTCCGGAGGTAGCGGGGGCGCGCGGGGTCCTCCTCCAGCTTGCGGCGAAGCTGGGCAACGTAGACCCGGACGTAGTGGTTCTCGTCGCCGTACTCCGGCCCCCAAACCTCATGCAACAGCTGGCGGTGCGTGAGGACCTTCCCGGCGTGCTTCACGAGCACCGCGAGCAACCGGTATTCGATCGGCGTGAGACGGACCTCGCGGCCGCCGACGAACACGAGCCGCCGCGCGAGGTCCACCTTCAGCTCGCCGGTCGCGAACACCGACTCGCCCGCCGGCACCTCCGCAAGCGCGGCATGCCGGAGCGCCACCCGGAGTCGGGCCATCAGCTCACCTGTGCCGAAAGGTTTGGTGAGGTAGTCGTCCGCCCCGGCTTCGAGGGCGGCCACCTTGTCGTTCTCCTTCTCGCGCGCCGACAGCACGACGATCGGCACACTCGACCACTCGCGAACATCGCGCGTCAGGTCGAGGCCGTCGCGATCGGGCAAACCGAGATCGAGGATCACCACGTCCGGCCGCTGGCCCGCAATCATCTCGAGCGCCTCGGCCGCGGTCCCGGCCTCGATCACCCGGTACCCCTCGCCGGCCAGGCTCAGGCGTAGGAAGCGCCGGATCGGCGTTTCGTCGTCGACGATCAGAACGAGAGGCTCGACGGAGACCATGGCTGGTTGCCCTCGCCCCAGATATTAGCCCGAGCGCTCCTCGGGCCGCAGTTCGGGCGGCGTACCGCCCAGCGGCAATCGGATCGAGAACACGGCGCCTCCGGCGGGCCGGTTCGCGGCGCTGGCTGTGCCGCCGTGAGCTGCGGCGATCGCTTTGCAGATTGCAAGGCCCAGACCGGCTCCCGGTTGAGCGCTGCCGTTTGCCAGGCGGTAGAACTTGTCGAACACCCGGCCCTCCTCCCCTGTGGCGATACCCGCTCCGCGGTCCGAGACCTCGAAGACGACGCAGTCCTTCTCGATGCGGGCGCCGATTTCGATCGGGGAGCCCGCGGGCGTGTACTTGACCGCGTTCTCGAGTAGGTTCGCGAGCGCCTGCACGACCAGCGCCGTGTCCAGCGGCACGAGCGGGAGCGAGTCCGAAACGTGCGTGCGCACCTCGCGCCCTGCCAGGGCTGCATCGAGCTGGCCCAGGGCGGCCCCGATCACCTCCTCGACGGGCTGCCACTCCTTGCGCACGGTGATCGCCCCCGCCTCGAGTCTCGTCATGTCGAGCAGGTTCGCGATGAAGCGGTTCAGCCGCTCCGCCTCCTCGTTGATCGACTGGAGCAGTTCCCGTCGACTCGCCTCCGGCAGCGAGATCTCGGCGCGCAGGAGCGTGCTCGAAGCCCCTCCGATGGCCGCCAGCGGCGTGCGCAGGTCGTGTGACACCGACGCGAGGAGCGCGCTGCGCATGCTCTCGGTCTCAGCCTGCAGTTCGGCTGCCTGCGCCTCCGCTGCCAGGTTGGTACGCTCGACCGCCAAAGCGATCTGGCTCGCGAACGCCTCGAGCAGGTGCAGGCGCTCCGAATCAAGAGGCTTCCCGTCTCCTCCGGGCCTTACGCCTAGCACGCCAACGGCGCCAGTCGAGACGAGCAGGGGCAGGTAGAGAGCGACGCTTCCGGGCAATGTCGAGGTGCCACGGCCGGCCCGATTGGCATGGTCGAACACCCACTGCGCAACGGAGGTTTCCTTCGGATCGCTCGCGAACGGGGCATTCTCGGCGAACGCCGCGGCGAGTCGGCCGTCCCGATGAGGGAGGAAGATCGCCACCTCGCTCTCGAACACCTCGGCGAGCCGCTGCCCGGCGATCCGGACCACGTCGTAGGTCTCGCCGGCGCTGGCGCAGGCGCGGCTCACGGCGTACAGCGCGGCCGTCCGGCGCTCGCGCGCCCGGGCCGCCTCGGCCTGGTCCCGTACGCGAGCGGTCAGGTTCGAGATCACGAGCGCCACGGCGAGCATCACGCTGAGCGTGAAGAGGTACTGGGTGTCGGCCACTGCGAAACTGAGGCGGGGCGGGACGAAGAAGAAATCGAACGCCAGTACGCTCAGCACCGACGCGAGCACGGCCGGTCCCCGTCCCCACAGTGCCGCCACCACGATCAGTCCGAGCAGATAGACCATGATCAGGTTGGCGAGTGCGAGGTGGTCGGCGAGGAAGGCGGCCACGAGCGAGCACCCGCCCACGACGAGCGCCGCGTACCCGAACTTGCGCTTCCGCATCGCCGCGCGCGGGGCCGCCCGTGTCCGGGCAGGCTCGTCCTCGCCGCTGCCCGTGATCACGTAGACGTCGATCTCACCGCTTCCCCTGATGATGCGCTCGACGAAGGCCCCGTGAACGAGCGTGCGCCAGCGCGGCTCGGTCGGCTTGCCGACGACGAGCTTCGTCACGTTGCGCCGATGGGCGTAGGAGAGCACCTCCTCGGCTACGTCAGATCCCGTGAGGGTGGCCGTCTCACCGCCGAGTTGCTCCGCCAGCTGCAGAGTCCTTTCGAGCTGCTCGCGATCCGCGTCCGCAATCTGAGCGTGGCCGGGCGTCTCGACGTACACCGCCATCCACTCCGCCTGCAGCCGCGCGGCCATCCGGCGTGCGGCCCGCACCAGACGCGAGGCGTACGGGCTGGGCCCGACACACACGAGGACCCGCTCTGCGGTGGGCCATGTTTCGCGCACGGCGTGGTCGAGGCGGTAGCGCTGCATCTGCGCATCGACCCGCTCGGCGGTACGGCGCAGCGCCAGCTCGCGCAACGCGATCAGGTTTCCCTCGCGGAAGAAGTTCTCAGCGGCGCGCTCCGCCTGCTCGGGGAAGTACACCTTGCCCTCGGCGAGGCGCTTCCTCAGCTCCTCGGCCGGCAGGTCCACCAGTTCGATCTCGTTCGCCCGGTCCAGGGCCGCATCCGGAACGGTCTCGTGCACTCTGACACCGGTGATCTGCGCCACCACGTCGTTGAGACTCTCGACGTGCTGCACGTTGAGGGTGGTGTAGACGTCGATGCCGGCAGCCAGCAGTTGCTCGACATCCCGGAAGCGCTTGGTGTGGAGGGAGCCCGGGGCGTTGGTGTGTGCGAGCTCGTCGACCAGGATCAGGGATGGACGCCGGTCGAGCGCCGCCTCGAGATCGAAGTCCGCCAGCCGAGTGCCCCGGTACGAGAGCTGCCGCCGCGGCATGACCTCGAGGCCTTCGAGCAGCGCCTCGGTCTCCTTGCGGCCGTGCGTCTCGACCCACCCGACGACGACGTCGAGACCCTCGGCCCGGCGCGCGCGCGCCGCCTCGAGCATCGCATACGTCTTCCCGACGCCCGGAGCGGCACCGAAGAAGATCTTCAGCTTGCCCTGGGCCTTGCGGGTTTCCACCTCCTGCACGCGGGCCAGCAGCTCATCGGGGTCGGGGCGTCTGTGCTCCATGCTCCGTCCACCATACCGCTGTTCAGGGATGCAAGCGATCGAGGCCTAGGTTTAGCAGCAGCACGTTGACGCGGGGCTCACCGAGGAACCGCAGAGTACGGCCCTGGCTGTACGCCTGTACCAACTGCCGCAGCCGTTCGGCCGGAACACCCCGGACTGCGGCCACACGGTTCACCTGGACCAATGCCCCAGCCACCGAAATGTCAGGGTCGAGGCCGCTGCCGGAGGTCGTCACGACGTCCACCGGAATCGGTTCGGCGAGGGTCGGATCCGCCTGCCTGAGCGCCGCGACGCGATCGTGCACCGCCGTGACGAGCGCCGGGTTGGTCGGGCCGATGTTGGATCCGGTGGAGCCAGATGCGTCATACGGCGCCGGAGAAGTTGCCGAAGGGCGACTCCAGAAGTACCCGGAAGCGGAGAACGGCTGGCCGATGAGACGCGACCCCCGTTCCTTCCCATCGACCACCTCCAACGACCCGTTCGCACGCTTGGGGAAAACGGTCTGCGCGATGCCGGTCACCAGCAAGGGATAGGCCATGCCGGTCACGATCGAGAGCACGGCGAAGAGGATCAAAGCCGGACGAAGTTGAGCGAACATATCGGGCCTCCTCAGGTAAGGCGCAACACCTGCAGCAGCAGGTCGATGGCCTTGATGCCTATGAACGGGGCGACAATGCCGCCGAGGCCGTAGATCAGCAGGTTGCGGCGCAGCAGGGCCGCGGCTCCGATCGGACGGTACTCGACCCCGCGCAACGCCAGCGGGATCAGTGCAATGATGATCAGCGCGTTGAAAATCACCGCGGACATCACGGCACTTGAGGGCGTAGCAAGATGCATGATGTTGAGCGCGCCCAGTTGAGGGTACGTGGCGACGAACATCGCCGGGATGATGGCGAAGTACTTGGCCACGTCGTTGGCGATCGAGAACGTCGTGAGCGAGCCGCGCGTCATCAGGAGCTGCTTGCCGATCTCCACCACCTCGATGAGCTTGGTCGGGTTGGAGTCGAGGTCCACCATGTTGCCGGCTTCCTTGGCGGCCTGGGTTCCGCTGTTCATCGCGACGGCCACGTCGGCCTGAGCCAGAGCAGGGGCGTCGTTCGTCCCGTCGCCCGTCATCGCCACGAGGCGCCCGCCGGTCTGCAGCTCGCGGATCAGGCGCAGTTTCGTCTCCGGTGTCGCCTCGGCGAGGAAGTCGTCCACGCCGGCCTCCGCGGCGATCGCGGCGGCCGTGAGCGGATTGTCGCCGGTTATCATGACCGTCTTGATTCCCATCGTGCGGAGCTCGGCGAAACGTTCGCGGATCCCGCCCTTGACGATGTCCTTGAGGTGGATCACGCCAAGCACGCGCGATCCCTCAGCCACCACGAGCGGTGTTGCCCCGCCCTTGGCGATCCGGTCCACGCTGGCGCGCACACTCTCGTCGAATGCCCCGCCTCGGGACGTCACGAATGCCTCGACGGCATCCGCCGCGCCCTTCCGAATCTGTCGCCCGTCGAGGTTCACGCCGCTCATGCGGGTCTGGGCCGAGAACGGAACGAACGTCGCGCCCATGGACTGCACGTCGCGGCCACGCAGGCCGTACTTCTCCTTCGCCAGCACCACGATGCTGCGCCCCTCCGGTGTCTCGTCGGCAAGGGAGGCGAGCTGGGCTGCGTCGGCCAGCTCGTTCTCGCGCACGCCGGCGGCCGGGACGAACGCCGTCGCCTGCCGGTTGCCCAGGGTGATGGTCCCCGTCTTGTCGAGGAGGAGCACGTCCACGTCGCCGGCTGCCTCCACGGCGCGCCCCGAGGTCGCGATCACGTTCGCCTGGATCATTCGGTCCATCCCCGCGATCCCGATGGCGGAAAGGAGGCCGCCGATTGTCGTCGGGATGAGACACACGAGCAGCGCAACGAGCACGGTGACGCTGACGGGAAGGCCCTGTCCTGCAACCTTCACCGAGTAGAGGGAGAACGGCAGCAAAGTCGCAACCGCCAGAAGGAAGATGATCGTCAGGGCGGCCAGCAGGATCGAGAGGGCGATCTCGTTGGGCGTGCGCTGCCGCTTGGCGCCCTCCACCATGGCGATCATCCGGTCGAGGAACGTCTCGCCTGCTTCCGCCGAAACGCTCACGACGAGCCAGTCCGAGAGGACCCGCGTGCCCGCCGTCACGGCGCTGCGGTCGCCGCCCGACTCGCGGATCACCGGCGCGCTCTCGCCGGTGATCACGCTCTCGTCCACCGACGCGATCCCCTCGATCACCTCGCCGTCGCACGGGATGATGTCGCCGGCCTCGACGAGGACCGCGTCGCGCCTGTGCAGCATCTGCGCAGGAATCGGAGCCCATCCAGCGCCGTGCCGCGGCTCCGCCATGAACTTCGCAACAAGCTGCTTGCGCGACCGGCGTAGCGCGTCCGCCTGCGCCTTCCCCCGCCCCTCGGCCATCGCCTCGGCGAAGTTGGCGAACAGAACGGTGAACCACAGCCACGCCGAGACCGCCAGGATGAACCCGGCCGGCGCCTCGCCCTTGCCGATCAGCGCCTGGATGAAGAGGCAGGTGGTGAGGACGCTGACCACCTCCGTGACGAACATCACCGGGTTCCTGACCTGGTGGCGGGGATCGAGCTTCTTGAACGAATCGAGGATCGCGCGCCGCACGATCGCGGCTTCGAACAGTTTGAGAGCTTGGACTCTGCTTGGCATCTATCTTCTCCTCAGTGCGCTGCCGCCAGCATCTGGAGGTGCTCGACGATCGGCCCGAGCGCCAGAGCCGGAAAGAACGTCAGCGCCGCCACCAGCAGGATCGTGCCTATGAGCAGCACCACGAAGAGCGGCGTGTGGGTTGCGAGGGTGCCGGCGCCGACCGGCGTGAGCTTCTTGGCGGCGAGCGAGCCGGCGATGGCGAGGATCGGGACCTTCGACCAGAATCGGCCGAAGAACATCGCGAGAGCCAAGGTGAAGTTGTAGAATTGCGTATTGCCGTTGATACCCGCGAACGCCGAGCCGTTGTTGTTGCTGGCCGACGAGAACGCATACAGGATCTGGGAGAAGCCGTGCGCACCCGGGTTGGATGCCCCGGCCTGCCCGGCGGTGGTGGCGACCGCGACGGCGGTGCCCAGCAGCACGGCGGCGGGCGGGATGAGGATGACGAGCGACGCCATCTTCATCTCGAACGCGCCGATCTTCTTGCCGAGGTACTCCGGGGTGCGGCCCACCATCAGACCGGCGATGAACACCGCGACGATGACGAACGCCAGCATCCCGTACAGACCCGACCCGACCCCGCCGAACACCACCTCGCCCAACTGCATCATCACCATCGGCACCAGCCCGCCGAGCGGCGTGAATGAGTCGTGCATCGAGTTGACGGCGCCGCACGAGGTGCTCGTGGTGATTGCGGCGAAGAGGCCGCTCGCAGCCGGGCCGAAGCGAACCTCCTTGCCCTCCATGTTGCCCCCGGCCTGGGTCGCGGAGAAGCGCTGATCCACGCCGAGCTTGGTCAGTAGCGGGTTGCCTCCTTGCTCGTTCGAGATGGCGACCACCGCCGCCACCATGAAGATCGCGGACATCGCCGCGAGGATCGCCCATCCCTGGCGCCGATCGCGCACCATCTCGCCGAACGTGAGGCACAGCGCGCCAGGGATCAGGAAGATCGCCACGATCTCGATGAAGTTCGAGAGCGGCGTCGGGTTCTCGAACGGGTGGGCGGAGTTCGTGTTGAAGAAGCCGCCGCCGTTGGTGCCGAGGTGCTTGATGGCGACCTGGGACGCCGCCGGTCCCACGGCCAGCGTCTGCTCCGTCACCGTGACCTTCTCGGTCACCGGGTTGCCTTGGGCGTCCTTGACCGGCGCGCCGGAGGGATCCAGCTTCGGCTGGTCGACCACGACCGGTTGGACGAGCGCGACCTTCTTGTACGGTGCGAGCGTCTGCACGACCCCCTGCGACACGAGGGCGAGTGCCACGATCAGCGACAGGGGCAGCAGAATGTACAGCGTGCCGCGCACCGTGTCGACCCAGAAGTTGCCGATCGTCGAGGTCGTGCGGCGGGCGATCCCGCGAATCAGGGCCACGAGCACCGCCATCCCGGACGCGGCGGAGAGGAAGTTCTGCACCGTCAGGCCGAGCATCTGCGTCAGGTAGCTCATTGACTGCTCGCCGGAGTAGTTCTGCCAGTTCGTGTTGGTCACGAACGAGATCGCGGTGTTGAAGGCGAGGTCAGGAGCCACGGCGGGGAAGTGAGCAGGGTTGGCCGGCAGCCCGCCCTGCACACGCTGCAGCGCGTAAAGGGCGAACATCCCCACCGCGTTGAAGAGCAGCATGGCAACCGCGTACCCCTTCCATCCCATCTCGTCGCCGGGATTGACTCCGGCGATTCGGTAGAGGAAGCGCTCGACGGGACCGAGCACGCGCCCGAGCCCGCTCGGGCGTCCCTCGTACACCCGGGCCATGTAGATTCCGAGCGGCTTCGCGAGTGCCACAATCGCACCGAGGAAGACCACCAGCTGAACGACGGCGAGCGCTGTCATCCGAGTTCCTCCGGTTTGAGAAGCGCCACAAGCAGATAGATCACCAGCGCCAGAGCGATCAGAGCTGAGATCAGGTAGAGCCAGTTCATTCCGCCCTCCCGCTGCCGAGGCGGTCCACGCCCCGGACCAGCCACAGCGTCAACGCGAAAAGGACGACCGTCAGCAGCACGACAAGCACGTCCACCTCACACCTCCCGTCGTCGCCATCGCACCACCGACCGCGACAAGACCGCATAAGTGCCACCCTGCTCGACATCAAGAAAATGTCAAGCCGTCGAACTCCAGCTGATGGGGGCCGGGAAACGCAACGGCGACCCAGGCTAACCCGTTGAGGCTTCCGGGCCCCAGATGGCTCCCCGCAACAGCGTTTCCAGCTCTTCCACCGCCTGTTCCGCGTCCTCGCCGTCCGCCGCGATCGTAAGCCTTGCTCCGCCGCCGACTCCGAGCGTCATCAAGCCTACGATCGACTTCCCGTTCACTTGCAGCGTCCCGGTCGAGACCGTGACCTCGCATCTGAATTTCCTTGCCGTCTTGACGAACATCGTCGCAGGCCTGGCGTGCAGGCCATACCTACTCCTTATGGCAACGGTCTTCGCCACTTTCATGGGTCTTGGCCGAAACCACGGCCGCCGTGATTCTCCAAGTCCTCGCCGTGGCTCATCTGCCAGAGTCAGAGCTTCACCAGGAGGGCCATATTGATTCGGTTCTCCGACTTTCGGAGATCAGGGCTCCAGCCAGGTACCAGCGATCCGGCCGGACCCGTGTTCCCGGCCGGCGGCGTCACGCCGCCGACGCCGGCGAAGTAGGGCACGCTCGCGGCGCGGTGGTCGAACTCCCACCGGAAGGTCACGAACTGGCTTGGCATGTAGTCGAAGGTGACGGAAGCGTCCCAGGCCTTGAATTGGTCCCCGGGATTCTCCGTGAAGTACGGTGTCCCGGAGGACGCTGTCGCTCCGTTGATCGGCGGCATGAGCACGAGATAGCGGCCAGGGTTGTTGATCTGCCCACCCCCGATCGTGAGGCCGAACACGTCCTTGTGGAACCAGAGGCGGTCGTAGACCATCCAACCCAGGAAGTACTGGGCCGGCTTCGCCGCAGAGCCGCCTGTGCAGCTGACTCCACCGCCGCTCTCGCAACCGGCGTCTACGGTCAGTGAGAACGCGGCCTTGTCGAGAAACCTCGTGGGACTGTCGTAGTACTTGATCTGAAGGCTGTCGTCGCTGTGCCAGCGGGTACGGGACGAGTTGCCGAGCGTGTCCGTGCCCACGCCGTAGCTGTTGGAGAGAATCGAGACGGAGCCGTTCGGACGCCAGAGGACCTGCAGCCCGAGACCCGGTTTGCTGTTGAACCTGCCGTACGACTGCCAGCCGTTGATCAGCCACGGCTCGATCTTCAGCTTGTCGGAAGGGAAGATCTGGACGCGCACGCCGTCGAAAAACCACGGCGTGTTCGACGAGACGTACGACGGCTGATACGCCCAGTTATCGAAGTTGTAGTAGCTGAACAGACCGACGTACGACATGAAGATCCCGGCCTCGATGTTGATCCCGTTCCATTTGTCGATGTGGTACCCGCCGTACGCCTCGGAGATGTAGCGGTAGGCATCGGCGAGGTCCCACTGGCCGCGCGAAGGGCTTGCGTCGTTGCGCGGCGTCATCGTCGAGTACATGCCGAACTGCGTCATCACCCGTCCGATCACGTTGTCGTAGTGGAAGTCGCCGCCGATCCCCAACTGCTGGACCTGGAACTCGCCGGTGCGGCCGCTCTCCGAGCTCCCGACCAGGGTGTTGTCCTGCGGGTGGTTGAAGTCGTAGATGTAGCTGGTGTCGACCCGGAACTCGCCGGTGAAGACCTTCGAGTCGAGCGGCGAGTCCTTGGTCCGCGGGTTGCCGTTGAGCCATGTGAAGTCGGCGAAGGCGAACGGGTCCGCCGCCTTTGCAGTGGGAGGTTTGGCAGCCTCCGACTCCGCGGCCGCGGTGTCGCCTCTTACTTGCGCACGGGAACCGCCCTCCGGCTCGGCCGTCGCCGCCCGTCCCGGGTCCGGCAATGAGCTCGCATCGGCCAACGGTGGTGCAGCGAATGCGCCAAGAACAGAGCCTCCAGAGACCGGGGCGACAGGCGTGCTGGCCGCTGTGGCGGCAACCGTGGGCTCGGCTGGTGATTCCGAAGAACTAGCCCGCATTGCAGTCGTCCCCGGCGCCCCGGCGGCGACCTTGGATTCCAGGGTCAACAGCCGGCGCTCGAGGTTGCGGATCTGGTCAAGAAGTTGCCGTTCCCTCTCGGTGAGGGGGCCAGCAGCTGGTGCCTTCTCCTTCGAGGCGGCCTCATCTTGCTCGGCGTCCGCACGCCGATGCTCCGGGCCTCCCGCTTTGTACTGCGCGCCGGCAGGCTGTGGTGAGAACCACTCCAGCGTTGCCGCCAGAGCCAGGGTCGTCACGAACCTCAACGTGTTGGTCATCGCCTTCCCTTCCGCGTTCACCCGAATTCGCTGGGCCCGCCCCTCCCGAGTCCGGGCGGAGCGGCAGGCCGCTCCCGGTTGCGATTTCCCCGGGGCCGGCCTGGCTGTGGGGCCAAACGCGATGCAATTAGACCGCCTGGGAAATCAAGACCGCATAAGTTCGTCGACTGCGCGCGTCAAGGGGATGTCAACAGGTTCAGCTTCCGGGACCGGTGACGCCCGACTTTCGGTAGCGCGAAGGACTCCTCGCGTGGATAATCACGGTGGCCACCGATGATGGAGATACCGTTTCCGCCGCAAGTGCGTTGCGAGCTTCCGGGATGGCTTCTCTTCTGGGCGGATCTCGAGCTGCTCCCGGATGCCGACGGTCGGCTCGAAGCCCTACGGAGTGAGGTCGGGGAAAGAGTGAGGCAGGTCTACCGGCTCGAGACGCTCGGTGAGCAACCGACAGTGGCTGCGGTTCGCAGGCTGTTCCGCCAAGCGGGTTGCGATCCCACCCGGTACCGCCCCGCCTCGGAGGCGCTGCTGCGCCGCATCCTCAAGGAAGAGGATCTCCCCGCCATCCACCCGCTCGTGGACCTGGGCAACTGCGTGTCCGCCCGGCTCGCCGTCCCCGTGTGCATTGCGGACTCGAGCACGATCGATCCTCCGCTCGTGTGGCGTGCCGGTCGTCCCGGCGAGACGATGGCTTCCCTCAAGGGCCCGTTCAACCTGGAGGGCAAGCCCCTCCTGCTCGACCGGCAGGGTCCTGTCGACGTGCCGATCACAGGCAGCGAGCGCGTGAAGGTCACGCAGGCGACATCGCGGGTCTGGCTCGTCGCGTACCTCCCGGCCGGCGTGCTGGACGCGGCCCGAGCGCAGGACGTTCTCGACGCGTTGGTTGTAGCTGCCCCCGTCGCGGCCGTCCGGGGAACCGGCGTGATGCGACAGGCCGGATGAGGGCCGCCTCCCGCACGTCGAAGACGTCCCGCAGGGCCCGCTCGCCTGACCAGGCAGCCCGATCGGACGTCGCCGGGAATACAAAAGGGGCAGCCGCCGTGGCCGCCCCTGTCTTCCCGCGACACGATGTCGCGCCGTCAGGTCACCACTTCATGTTGATCGTCGTGGGGTCGCCGGTATTCTGGTCGATCACCGAGGCGTACGCCACCACACCCGATTCGGTGTTGACCGTGACCACCGCATACCCGCTGTCGATGCCGCCCACCACAAGGTACGGCTGCTGGTACTGGTAGAACTGGCCGGGCGTGTAGTTCAGGGTGTTGCTCCACATCTGGACGCCCTGTCCGTTGTACAGCGTCAAGGTGACATTTGCCGTCGCCGTGCCGGTGTTGGTGATCCCGATGTTGGTGCGGAAGAGCGCGTTCTCCGTCAGCTGCGGCAGCCACGCGGACTGCCCCGCCGCCAGCAGGTCGCCGGGAGCTTGCCCATCGTAGTCCTGCCCGTACGTGTGGGTCGCATCGACCTGGTTGTACGTCCGGCCAGTGAGGAAGATGTCCTGGTCCGAGTCGACCTCGAGGGCCCCGGAGTCGGCCGTGATCCCGAGTTGCCCCGCCACGTCGCGCAGGAGCGCCTGCGCGTTCCCCCCCAACGTCGTGCTCATCGTCTTGAGTCCCGACGGTGCGTAGATCTTCAGGGTCAGGTTCGCGGACTGCGCAGAACGGTTGACGATGGCGACGTCGCTCCTCCACATCGCGGACTTCGACGGCACATCTTTGTGAATCACCGCCGGAATCCAGTACGAGAAAGGGCCCGCGGCGCCGGCCGTGCCGGTCTTCATGTTAATGGTCGTGGGGTCACCGGTGTTCTGGTCGATCACCGAGGCGTATGCCACCACACCCGATCCGGTGTTGACCGTCACAACCGCATACCCGCTGTCGATGCCGCCCAGCCCCAGGTATGGTTGTTGGTACTGGTAGAACTGCCCGGGCGTGTAGTCGAGGCTGTTGCTCCACATCTGGTTCCCCGCCGAGTCGAACAGCGTCACCGTCACGTTCGCGGCGGCAGTGCCGGCGTTCGTGATGCCGATGTTCGTGCGGAACAAGGCGTTTTCCGTCAACTGCGGCAGCCAAGCGGACTGCCCGGCCGCCAGGAGGTCACCCGGCGCCGCTCCGTTGTAGTCCTGCCCGTAGGTGTGTGTCGCGTCCACTTGGTTGTAGGTTCTGCCGCTCAGGAATATGTTCGCATCTGAAACCACCTCGAGGGCCCCGGAGTCGGCCGTGATCCCGAGTTGCCCCGCCACATCCTTCAACAGTAACTGGCCGTTCCCGGGGATTTGGTACGGAACCGGCTGCGGGGGCCCGGACGGCGCGTAGACCTTCAAAGTCAGGCTCGCCGTCTGCGACGAGCGGTTGAGCAAAGCGACATCGCTCCGCCACCACGCGTTGTGCGACGGCACGTCCTTGTGGATGACCGCAGGGATCCAGTGATCGAAGTTGGGCTGGCCCTGAACCAGTTTCTTGATCACGACGTTGTCGACGTACGCGCCTTCACGCTGTACGGTGGCGTCCGACAAGAACAAGAACGCGAACCAGACCTGCCCATTGCCGACGACCGGCGTCCCGGCGTCCAGTGTCATCTCGCTCATGTTGACGGTGACGTGCTGCCAACCGCCGGTCTGGCCCGAGATGCCGTTTCCGTAGAAATCGACATTGTCGATCGACCACATCCAGAGCACCTGATCGCTTGGGTTGTTGGGGTCGCCGCCGGTGTCGATGTCGGTCCAGAGGTCGAAGTCCCACGTCCCGTCGACCGCGTCGGCCAGCGTGAACGGGCCGGTGATCATGAACGCGCCCTCGTTCGGGGCGTACTGGGTGCAGGGTGTCTGCGGCGCCGACCCCCCCGCGGCGCACCACGCGGCGCCGTTCCCGCTCTTCGTCTTGCAGCTCACGATGCCCCAGTTGGTGGCACCGGCATCGGAAGTTAATCCGAGCTGCCACTTCGAGAGGTCACTCTCAAAATCGTCCGAGAAGATCGTGATCCCGTTGCCGGACCCTCCCACGTTGAAAGCCCACGCCCCGGCGCCCGGAGCGAGCGCCTGCGAGCAGCTGTTCTTGGCGACCACCCTCCAGAAGCAGGTCGAGCCGGCGGCCACGGTGACGTCGACGCTCGTCCCCACCTGGTTCCCGAGCAGCGGCGGGTTGACGTCCGCGCCGAAGTAGACATCGTACGAGGTCGCCCCGACCGAGGCGCTCCAGCTGAGCGTGGCCGAAGTTGAAGCGGCGAGGTTAGCGCCATCGGCGGGCGACGTCAGGGAGAACGGCCCCGGCTGGCTGCACGCCGCCACGGCGTCGAGTTTGAATGTGATCGTGTCACCCGCAGTCCCGACGTCGTGGATGGAGAGCCCGCCCGGGAAGCCGGTCGAGAGGAATGGTGACGGATCAGTCGTGTCGTTGATCGCCGTCCGCGGTGGGATGGCACCGCCGTTGAGAGGTGCCTGGTTGATCGTGCCGTTGGCCGCAGGAGTGCCGCCTGGCCGGTAGATGTAGAGCTCATCGGGAGGGCCTGAGGCGTTGCCCTGCCCATCTACGGTGGTGTTGATCCGGTAGACGACCAGCCCCGAACCCGGCAGCGACATCTCGTACACACCCGCTCTCTTTCGATACTCCACCATGAAGTACTCCGTCGCCGAGTTTGGCGACGCGATCTTGGCGCAGTTGTTGGTTGCTGATGTCAGGGGGTTCAGCGTGACGGTCGCCGGCGGTGTGATTACCGGGCAATCGGAGATGAATCCAAGGTACCGCATTTTCAGGTAGGCGGTTGTGTGTTGCGGCGGGTTGGCATCGTTGGCCATGAGATCCCAGGGACCGACCGGTTCGAGGGAACCCGAGTAGTGGTAAAGGTCGGGAGCGCCCAGGGTGTGGGTCATCTCGTGGCACAGCACTCCGCTGCCTTCAATGTTCCCATCGAGTTGAAGGTCGTAGTCGCCGACAAGCTTGCCGTTGATCGTCGCGGGGTAGTTCTGGTAGTCGAGCGACCACTTGTGCGGCCAGAGGAGGTTGCTCCAGTCCGCGTTGACAGCGGTGCCACTGACGACAAAGACCACGCTGTCGACGAAGCCGTCGTTGTTGGTGTCCACGTTGAGCGTGGACGGGACCTGTGAGGCGACCGCCGCCACCGCGCCTTGCAGCAGCGACCACTCCCGCGCGTTCCGCTCATCGTCCTTGTAGCCGATGGGGTTGGTGGATGCGTCGTACGGCTTGTAGTAGGCGCGGGGATTCGAGTCCTGGTATGAGGCGATCACGCTGCCCGACGGCGCAGGGTAGAACGTGCTGCTCACCAGGAGTTGGTTATACGACGCCTCGAGAAAATAGCGTTGCATCGAAGAGGCGGTACCCGCCGTGGAGTTGAACCACATCTGGTAGGTATCGGTTGAATTGAAGCCCGCAGCGGGTTCGTCCGAGAACCTGATGAAGATCACCACGTTGTTGATCACCGAGAACGCCGGCGCGTTCGAGAGCCCCAGCGTCCCAACCCGGCCGTGGTACCGGGAACCCGGGTAGATCTCCTCGGGGTCCGGCAGCGTCCACGGGTCCGGCTTCAGGCCCGGCTCGAGGCCCGCCGCCGCAGGATCCGCTTCGCCCACAACGAACGCCGTCGGTTGCAGGCGGCCGTCCACCTTGATCGCGTAGACGAGATATCCCGTATCGGGGTCGCGGAGGACCGTGAACCCGTTTCCGTCGTGCAGCCGGTTGTAGTACTCGTCACCGGTCGCAAAGAGATGCACGACCGTGCCGTCCGGCTGTTTCAGGATTTGCGGCACGTTCCGGAGGAGCGCCGCCTGGGCCGAGACCGCCACCAGCACCGCCGCGAACCCCAGGAGCCACGGTGCGAGGACCTTCCTTACCAACGTACAAGAGCCCATGTGACCTCCTTGAAACCGCCAGCCCGACCGTTCAAGGCTACGCGGCAGAGCGTAGGCCATAGAGCAGATTTTTCAAAGTCGCCGCGATGTGCGACTTCGTCTCGCAATGGAAGTCAGTGTCCGAGCTCGGAACGTCGTGCAACATTCGGGTGGCCCCCTACAGCGAGTCAGCGACGCCTGCTGCTCCCCGCACCCTTCCGTCGACCACTACAGGCTGTAGTACAGCTCGATCTCGTACGGGTGCGGGCGGTTGCGGACCTCTCGGTCCTCCAGGCGCTTGCGCGCGATCCAGCGTTCGATGAGGTCGCGGCTGAAAACGTCGCCATCGAGCAGGAACTCGTGGTCGCTCTCGAGCGCGTTCATGGCTTCTTCGAGCGAGGTCGGCAGCGCCTTGATCGAAGCCCGCTTCTCCGGCGGCCACGAAAAAATGTCCTCGTCCACCGGTCCGAACCCGAGCGCGGTCGGGTCGAGCTTCCGGCGCATCCCGTCGATCCCGGCCATCAACTGGGCCGCCACCGCGAGGTACGGGTTGCAGGTGGCGTCCGGCGGCCGGAACTCGAACCGGGAGCTCTCCGGGCGGTTGGCATACTTCGGGATCCTTATCGCGGCTGAGCGGTTGCCGAGCGAGAAGATCGCGGAGACCGGGGCCTCGTACCCGGGGATGAGGCGGCGGTAGGAGTTGGTGGACGGGTTCGTGAACGCCATCACGGCGCCGCCGTGCAGCAGAAGACCGGCGATGAAGGAACGCGCGGCCTCGGAGGTCGTGCCATATCCGTCAGGATCGTGGAAGAGGTTCGTCTCGCCCTTCCAGAGCTGCTGGTGGAAGTGCAGGCCGGAACCAGCCTCGCCGTAGAGCGGCTTGGGCATGAACGTCGCAGTCATTCCCATCGCGGCCGCGGTCATTCTGGTCACGTACTTCACGAGCAGCACAGTGTCCGCGGCCACGAGCGCCGGCATGAAGCGGGTCTCGATCTCGCACTGCCCCGGACCCCCGACCTCGTGGTGGTGGTACTTGACCTCGACGCCCATCGCTTGGAGGTTCAGGGTGATCCGCGTGCGGGCGTTGTGCAGGCTGTCCTGGGGTGGGATCGCGTGGTAGCCGCCATGGCGGGCGATGTTGTACCCGCTGCCGAGCTTGGCGCTGCCCCAATCGGCCTCCGAGGACTCGACCCGGTACGAGGCCACGTTCATGCCGTTCTCGTACGAGACCCCGTCGAACAGGTAGAACTCGAACTCGGGTCCCCACCGGCTCCAGTCGGCGACCCCGGTCGCCTGGAGTTGCGCCTCGGCGTTGCGAGCGATGTTGCGGGGGTCGTACGGGAACCGCTGGCGGGTGTCCGCCTCGAGGGTCGTGCAGATGAAGGAGAGGGCCGGCACCTCCCCAAACGTATCCACGAACCCGGTGGCGAGGTCCGGGACCATCACCATGTCGCCCGCGCTCACGGTCTTGAAACCGACGCTCGAGCCGTCGAACCCAACGCCCTTCTCCATCGTGCCCGAGTTGAAGCGTGCCGACGGGATTGTGACGTGGTGCCAGCGCCCCCACACGTCGCAGAACTTGAGGTCGACCACCTCGATCCGCCGTTCACGCACGAATGACTGGGCTGCCTCGAAGTCCTGGAACATGCCGACATCCTCCGGGCGCCGCCTCACTCGATGGGCCCGGCGGCGCAAACACCCGGCTCCACGCCGGGTGTCGTCGCGGCCATGATATCCAATTCACAAGCGCGGAGCCAGAAGGCAGGGATCAGGGGTCCGTAACGACAAGCAGAGGAGCGGAGGGGCTGAGGAGCGGAGGAGCCAGAGACAGTTAAGAGTGAAGAGTTGAGAGTGAAGAGTTCAGAGGCACAACAGGTACCGCTTGCAAGGAACGCGTGCCACCGGATGACCGGAGAAGCAGTGGTCCACGATCATAGGCCCGTGGTCCGCAAAGGGCGCGCGAACACACCGCGCAACCCGAAGGTGGATTTGCGTTCTTACGCCGAGGCCATCGGGGATCTCGGAACACCGGGACAGGGATATCCGGCATCGCTGGATGAACCAACGAGGCTAATGCGGTCGCTGGACACTCGGTTCTCCAGCTGAAGACGCCTCCATGCGTCCGAGCCATGAATCAATTCGCTCCTCATAGCGTTGCATGGTCGAGATCGAGGTGGTTGTCGCCGTGCCGCTCGCCTGGCGAACTTTCTTGTCGAGCTGCTCTTGTCGCTTGACGATATCCTTGATCGACGCACAACCGGGGTTGCGACGTGGGGCAAAGGTATCGACTGCGCACACGTAGGTGGCGATGTCACCGACGACCTTCTGGAACGCCGCGTCAGTGTTCATCCTGTCGCGGAAGTCAGCATCCTTCATTGCGGCGAGACGCTCACTCGCCAAGCGGTTGGCGTCCTCTCGATCGCTTGCACCTGCTCCGAGTTCCAGGCGCACAAGCAGCTCTGGAAGAGGAAAAGCCGAGCGAACCTCTGCAGACTCCTCTGGGTAGTGTGCCTCGATCAAGGGCTTGAGCTCAGCGAGACCATCGATAGCGGCCGCCCCAATCGCGGTCTGGCGGAGCAGCGGCCAGCCGTGCTGGAGTGTCGTCCGGCCCTCGACGATGGCGGCTGAATAGATCCGCAGCCTCTCGTCACGTGACATGCGGCCGAGCTCAACGCTATCGAGGAACCACCCCACGTTCCGCGATGTGGGATTGTTGCTCCGCCCAAACTCGGTGATGATGTCCTCGAACGGCCGCAGATCCAGCCAGCGACTGTTCATTCCAAGATACCCCAACACCTCGTTGGCCACGTTGGCCTTGCTCTCAAGCAGACCCTTCCGGATCGCCTCGCGAAGCGCTGATTCGCGCGCAATAGGATCCGAAAGCGTTGCTGCATCATCGATCGCTTGCTTCCCGGGAAACACAATTACCGGGTTATTTGGCGATGAGGCACCCATGTACTGTGCCGCCGTCAAGCTGGTCAGGAAAACCAGGCATATCGTCGCGCGCCGCGAGAGCATGTTCACCTCTGCACTCCTTTAATTTCCAGCTTACACCCTTTCACCTCCCCACACAGGACCTTCACGCTGGTTGCATTTTGGAGCACTGC
>Ga0182019_10000060_pt1 | contig 53271 bp, 42 predicted proteins | sample 812E2MmetaG_FD_120483 | JGI IMG/M metagenome (GOLD analysis project Ga0182019, IMG submission 120483) | Permafrost microbial communities from Stordalen Mire, Sweden - 812E2M metaG | ecosystem: Environmental > Terrestrial > Soil > Wetlands > Permafrost | place: Sweden: Stordalen | collected...
ACAATCGTCTTCACGCCCCCGTCGGGGCCCACGTCGACGGTGCAAACCGTGAGCTTGTCGGCATTGGGATGCGGCAGGCGGGTGAGCACCTCGCCGACCACGACGTGCTGGAGCGGGGGCACCCCCGTGCGGATCACCTGCTCGACCTCGAAACCGAGAAACGTGATGGCATGGGTGATTTCCTCGGCGGAAGCGTCGAGCGTCACGTATTGCTTAAGCCAGCTTAGCGAAATCTTCATGTGGGTGAACCACGGAGGCGCGGAGCTCACAGAGTTGTCCAGAGGGGCTTTTCTCAGTGCCCTCGGTGTCTCGGTGGTGGAGATTCATGCAAACTGCGTCAGGAACCGCAGGTCGTTCTGGTAAAAATAGCGGATGTCATCGATGCCGTAGAGCATCATGGCGAGGCGTTCGAGGCCCATGCCGAAGGCGTAACCCGTCCAGGCGGCGGGGTCGTAGCCGACGGCCTCGAACACGGAGGGATCGACCATGCCGCACCCGCCGATCTCGATCCATTCCTTGTGCACCTTGGGCAGGTGCCGGGCTGAGAGGTCGACCTCGAAGCTGGGTTCGGTGTAGCCAAAGTAGTGCGGGCGGAACCGGGTCTTGGTGTCGGGGCCAAGCAGCGCGGCGAAGATGTAATCGAGCAGCGCCTTGAGGTCGCGCACGGTCACTTCCCGGTCGACGTACAGGCACTCGAGCTGGTGGAAGTTCGCGCTGTGGGTGGCGTCGGTGGTGTCGCGGCGGAAGGTGCGGCCGGGCGAAACGATGCGCACGGGCGGCGGGTGCTGCAGCATGGTGCGGACCTGCACGGAGGAGGTGTGGGTGCGCAGCAGGTATTTCTCGCCGTCGACCTTGCGGGAGACATTGCCGAAGCGCGCGGTGTCGGGGAAGTAGAACGTGTCCTTCACATCGCGCGAAGGGTGGCCGGGCGGCGTGTTGAGCGCATCGAAGCAGTAGAACTCCGTCTCCACTTCCGGGCCGTCGGCGACGGTGAAGCCGACCTTGCGCAGGATGCGGCACATTTCCTCGCGCACCAGCGTGAGCGGGTGGTAGGTGCCGGGGCCGCCGTCCGGCGACGGCAGCGAAGGGTCGACGGGCGGTCCCAGCTGGGCGCTGATCTCCGTCTCCTCAATGGTTCGCAGCGTGGCGTCGAAGAGGGCCTGCAGCTGGGCCTTGGTCTCGTTGATAAGCTTGCCGAGCGCGGGGCGCCGGTCCTTGGGCACCGCGCCCATCTGTTTCATGAGCCCGGTGAGCTCGCCGTTGGGACCGACGAGGCGGGCCTTGGCGGCCTCAAATTCCGGGCGGAGGCGGAGGACCGCGAATTCGGCACGGGCCCTGGCCATTAGGGCGGTGAGTTGGTCTTGCATGAGGGGCGGCGATCTAAACACGGATTGCGCGGATGGTCACGGATTTTGGTTTCATCGCGACCGCGTTTTCTCGGGGACGGAAACGGCGGATGCTCATCCGTGCAAGCCGGGGCTGAAATCAAAAGGACGGGCGCTCCGGAGAGGCCCGTCCTGCAGTGAAGCGGTTCGAAAACCGGAAGGCGAGCCTTGGGTGGCCCGCTTCGGGCCCGGGTCTACGCCTTGCCGGCGCCGGCCTTGGCTTTCAGGGCGGCCTGGGCTTTTTCCACCAGGCCGTTAAAGGCCGCCTCGTCGCGCACCGCCAAGTCGGCGAGGACCTTGCGATCGAGCTCGATGCCGGCGGCCTTCAGGCCCTCGATGAAGCGGTTGTAGCTCATGCCGGCGTTGCGGCAGGCCGCGTTGACGCGCACGATCCACAGGCCGCGCCAGTCGCCCTTCTTCTTCTTCCGCGCGGCATAAGAGTACTGCCAGGCATGCTGGACGGCCTCCTTGGCGTAGCGGAACAGTTTGGATTTGCTGCCGAAATAGCCCTTGGCGTATTTCAGCACCTTCTTGCGGCGCTTGCGCGACGCGGGGGAGTTGGTGGTACGAGGCATGTTATTGGTATGGTTGTGGGCGCCGGCGGGTCGCCTTGGGAATTACCCGCCTGGCGAAGTTGTGGTTGATGCGCGATCAGCGGCTGAACGGCAGGCAGCGTCTGAGCGGCGCGGCATGGCCTTCGGCCAGCGCCTTGGCCTTGCCAAGGCGGCGTTTCTGCTTCGGGGATTTTTGACTGGCATGGTGCCGGGTTCCCGGAGAGCGATGCATGAGCTTGCCCCGGGCGGACACTTTGAAACGTTTCGCCACGGACTTCTTGGTCTTTTGCATGAGATGATTCCGACGAGCGGAGCGGGTCAGAACAAGAGACGCCACCGGCGTTGGCAAGGGGAAACTGCTGGCCGGGGCCGGCCAGCGATCCCCTGGCGGAATCCCGCCGCCGGCTCGGCGGATTTTCCGGCTCCACGAGCTGAAAACGGGTTGACATCCCTCCTTTGATGTTGAGCGTTGACCCTTCCTCTCTGGCTTCCTAGCTCAATTGGTAGAGCAGCTGACTCTTAATCAGTAGGTTTGGGGTTCGAGTCCCCAGGGAGCCACCAACTCCTGCTCTCCGAGCCGTGGTTGGAGTTGTTTGGTTGTTATTTGCATCTTCCAGTCCGATTGTCGGTGGCACACGCCGGCGTAGCTCAATGGCAGAGCACCTGTTTTGTAAACAGGCGGTTGCGGGTTCGAGTCCCATCGCCGGCTCCACTGCTGCCGTTGGTTCCGCTCCGGCGGCGCCGCCGGGCAAACCGAGCCGGCGGCGGGTTCCGGCAGCCTGCTGGCACGTAATCGCCCCGGTTGCTTCCGCGCAGGTGAAGGGATTTACTGCCCGATGGTGTAATGGTAGCACAACGGACTCTGACTCCGTTTGTCTAGGTTCGACTCCTAGTCGGGCAGCCATCCCCGCTCGAAAAGCATCGTACCGTCCGAAAGCCAAGAAAGGGAATTGACAGCGGCAAGTGATTGAAACCAATTTTCCCGCTCGATTCTTGAATGTTGCCAACCCCTGCAAAGTCTATCTGCTCAATCTTCCGCCCGCCCAGCGCGCGGCCGCTTGTTGCGGTTTGCGCGACGTAGCCCGCTGATTGGCCAGCCGAATTGAAGCCCCGAAAATTACCTCATCGTTCCAGCGTCACCTGCTAATAGTCCCGCCCTGCGACGCTTTTTCCTCCCCAAAATCTGAGTTGCTGCTATCGATACGCTCCCTTTGAAAGTTGCTCCCGCCCGCGATTGTCCGCAGTCTCGACTACCCCGATACCCACCAACGCCCCCCGCCCCTTTCCTAATCGCCTCCTAACCTTAGATTCACCCACCATCCAATTATGAGCACAATGCATCTGCCCTTGGCCTTCGAGTTACTCATGGGAAAAACTCCGATGGAGTTGTTCCAAGCAGGTAGAATCATGATGTGGCCAATGATCACGCTTTCGTTCGTCGCGATGACGGTCGTCGTGGAACGCCTCCTGTTTATCATTCGCGAGAATGCCTCCCGCGATCACGAGTTGGTTGAGAAGATGCTCGAGAAGGTGGAGACACGCGATATCGAAGACGCGGTCGCCCTCGGCAAGAAAAGCAAGGACTTCGTCGCCCGCGTGCTCGTCTACGCGCTGTCGAACAAGGACACTTCCCTTTCGAACGCGTTCATCCGCGCCTCGAACCAGGAACTCGCCCGCTTCCAGCAGGGTCTGGCCACGCTCGACACCGTCGTCACCGCCGCCCCGTTGCTCGGCCTGCTCGGCACGGTTACCGGAATGATGGGTACCTTCGGATCCCTCGGCGGAGGCGGCGACATTGCCTCCAAGGCCTCCGGCATCACCGGTGGTGTCGCCGAAGCGCTGATCGCGACCGCCTGCGGTCTGGCCGTCGCCGTCACCACCCTTTTCCCGCTCAACATCCTCGGCGCCCGCGTTGAGGAAGCCCGCCACGAAATCGAGGATGCTGCCAACGCCCTTGAGCTGATCATCAAGAAGTCGGAGGCCGGGCTCCCTACCCAAGAGTGATCACCCGCCGTCTCCTGACGGCCTGTGATTGACCCATCGACTCAGCAACAACCAACCCTCCTGATATTATGCATGGTGCTGGTGGAACTGGCCCCGGCGGCAGGAAAAGAGCGCGCATCGAGATCATTCCCCTGATCGACGTCATCTTTTTTCTGCTCGCCACCTTCGTTCTCTTCACGCTTTCGCTGAACAAGTCGGGCGGCCTGTCGGTCCTGCTGCCGGCCTCGGAGACGAGCATTCCGCGTGACACCGCTGGAACCGTGACACTTTCCGTTACCGCGGAAGGCACCCTCGCGTGGAACAAGGATCTTGTCACGCTGGATGAATTCCTGGCCCGGCTCACCCAATACAAGCTCGACGAGGGCGATCCGCGCATCCTGATCAACGCGGATGAGCGCGCCCTGTTCGCCCAGGTGGTCTACGTTGTTGACCAGGTGCGCATCGCCCAGATCCCGAAGATCTACATCGAAACCCGCATCTTCCAGACCAATAAGTAGGAGCATGCGCCACCGTCCCGCTAAGAAACCCGCCGGATCATCGTCATACAGGTAGCACCGAAGCTGGCGAACCACGATTCCTCATGGAAGGCACCCGCATCATACTCCGTCCCCGCAAGAAGGCGCGCATCGAGATCATCCCGCTGATCGACGTCATCTTCTTCCTGCTCGCCACCTTCGTGCTGTTCACGCTCTCTCTGAACCGCATTCAGTCGGTGCCGGTCGACCTGCCGTTCGCCAGCCAGAACAAGCAAAACATCGAGCAGAAGGATTCGGTCACCCTCCAGGTATCCGATCAAGGCAACGTCTATTGGAACAAGGAGTTGATCGACATTGACGAACTGGCTCCCCGACTGGAGCAGTTCACCAGGCAGGCCCAGGCCCCGCGGGTGCTCGTCGCCGGTGACGACCGCGCGAAATGGGGGGTCACTGTGAAGGTGCTGGACGAAGTCCGCAAGGCGCACATCGAGAAGGTCTCCATGGAGACCCGCACCCGGCCGACAGGGAAGTAATCCCATCCGGCCCCATAATTTCCGCCCATTTTAACGACAGCGTATCCCACTCATGCGCAAGGATCTCATCATCGGCCTCTCGGTTTCGGTTTTGGTGCATTGGAGTTTCCTTTTCCTTACAAAGACGCCGTCTGCCGTGGTGAAGCACGTTGCCCAGGCTGACACTACCATCAAGATTGAGATGCCGGAGCTTCCGCCTGAAGAACCGGAGAAGAAACCGGACGAACTGCCGCCGGACGAGGATGCGGTTCCGATGGCCTTCGCCCCCCCCTCCCTGATCGACATTCCGAATGTCGTGGCGGACGCCAGCTTCGTGCAGCAGGTCGAGCCGCCGCCGCCGCCAGGCATTGAGCAGGCCAAGGGCGTCGTCACGATCCCGGCCACCCGGCCGTCTGGATTCGGCCGCGGACTCGCCAACCTGTTCGACATCTCCCAGCTTGACCAGATTCCCGTGGCCAGGGTCCAGCCGCCGCCGATTTATCCCTATGAAATGCGGCGGGCGGGGATCACCGGCGAAGTCAACGTAGGCTTCATTGTGGATTCTGACGGCAACGTCCGCGACGCCTACCCCATCAGTTCATCGCACCGCGAGTTCGAGGTGCCGGCCGTGCAAGCCGTCAGCAAGTGGAAATTCCGCGCTGGCCGCCGGGGCGGCAAGGCGGTCAACACCCGCATGTCGGTGCCCATCGTCTTCAGCTTTAACGACTGACCAACCTTTTCCCGTCGCCTCCCATCATGGCCTTGTTCCGGACCAAACCCCTTTTGCAGACAATGCTGCTCGTCGCCGCGCTCAGCCTGGGTCTAGCCGTTGTGCGGGCTGCGGAGCAGGAGCAGCCGCCCCAACTCTCCGACGACACTGCCGATGTGATCAACAAGACCTTGCGTCCGGCCAACGACGCCAAGGACTGGGACAAGGCGCTTTCCGTCATTGCCGGCGTGCTCGCCAAGGTCCCGCCGGACAGCTACGACGCGACGATCATGTACCAGATCAGGTCGCAGGTGTCGTACCAGAAAAGCGATTACGACACCGCTTTGGAAGCCTTGGTGCACTGCGTGGCAATCAACGATCAGAAGCACTATTTCGATGCGAAGACCGCCCAGGAACTGCTCTACCAAGTGTCGCAGTTTAGTTATCAGATCGGCGCCACCAACAAGGATCTCAAACTGCAGGCCGCCTATTTCCTCAAGGCCGATAACGCGCTGGAAAAGTGGCTCATCAACGCCGTACCCAAGAATTTCACCCAGGACACCTACCTTTACATCGCCACCCTGTTCTTTTCGCGCGGCCAGACCGAGCCCGGCGCGGCCGATCAAAAGGCCGTTCGCGACAAGGATAGCAGCGCGCTCATGGAGAAGGCCGTGTACTGGATCGACCGCGGGCTCCGTTCGGCCGCCAAACCGCGGGACAATTTCTACCAATTGAAGCTGGCCGCACTCTATCAGCTGGAACGGTACAGTGATGCGGTTGAATTGCTGGAACTGGGGGTCAAGCAGAAGCCGGACAAGAAGGATTACTGGCAGCAGCTCGCCGCCACCTATCTCCAGCTCGCAACGCTCGCTGAGGAGAAGAAGGACATGAAGGCTAACTTCGCCTACAACGTCCGGGTAATTCTCACCATCGAGCGCGCCCAACGCCTTGGATACATGTCCACGCCGAAGGAGAACTATAACTTGGTCGGCCTTTATTTTACCATCGGTCAGTTCGCCCATGCCTGCGAGCTCCTGGAAAAAGGGCTCGAAAGTGGCGGAATCGAGCCGACGCGGGTGAACTACGAGCTTCTTGCTGGCTCCTATCAGCAGATTCACATGGAACTTAGGTCAGTCGCGACCCTCGAAAAAGCTGCCAAGATCTTCCCAAAAGCCGGGCAGGTTGAGTATCAGATTGCCCAAGTTTACTTCGGAATCGACAAGGAGCGGGAAGCCTTCGAGCACATGAAGCGCTGCATCGCCAAGGGTGGCACCGAGAAACCGTCGGTTGGATGGATGTTTTATGCTTTTCTGGCCAACGATTTAAGAGAGTTTGATGTTGCCCTCAAGGCTGCTGCGGAGGCCGCCAAATACCCCGAATCCGCCAAGCAGGCTGCTCAGATAACTGAAGCGGTTAACGCCACGATTGAGAATCGCGAAAATCAGCGAAAGAAACCGTGACCAACACTTTCACCATTTAATTCGCCCGCTATGAACAAAGCCTACTTCATTTGGCCGCTGATTGGTCTGCTGGTTTTCAGCTCCTTCTACTGGCATGCCAGTAAGGGATTTGCCGAACGAGATCGGCAGGTCGCGATCCAGAAGGAAAAGGAACGTCAGGATCGGATTACCCAGGATCTCCTGCGCCGCAAAAAGGCGATTGAAGACGCTATCAAGGCACAGGAGGAGCGCAAGGCGGCGCGCCTGGTCAAGGATAAGAAGGAGGAGGAGGACAGAATCGCCCACGACGCTATGTTGGAACGCCGGACCCGGGCGTTCGACGAAGTCACCAAGCGTCTTCGGCCCCAGCTTGACCGCCTGAAGCAGGACGCCGACTCCGTGAAGGAGGACATCAAGCAGCTCGACCTGCAAAAGAAGCAGTACGTCGACGAAGAAACCTTTTTGCGCGGTTTCGTCCGCACAGCTGAGGCTAACGTGAAGACCTACTATGATTTGCTGGAGAAAGTAAAAGCGGCGGATGATGCTCGGGCCATTGCCGACGCTGCCGCTGCCAAGGCCGCCAAGAAGGACTGAGCCGCCAATCCCATCCCCTCGCATCCATGAACAAGTTCTATGTAATCTTTCCCCTGTGCCTGCTGATCGCCTTCGGGGTCTACTATACCCAGTTTGCGAAGCCCGAGATGGCGGCCCACGATATCGCGGCGGCCAAGCTGGTTGCCGACAAGCAGGCGGCAGATGAGGTGCACCGGCTGGAAGTCGAGGCCAAGGCGCAGGAAGATGCCCGCCGGCAGCAGGCCGAGCGCGACAAGAAGGATCGCGATAAGCAGGAAAAGCTCCAGAAGGAGAAAGACGACCAGGACCGCCGGATCAATGAGGAAACCGCCAAACTCGAGGGCGACGCCGCCAGCCTGACCAAGCAGATCACCAACCAGCAGAATGAGATCACCAATCTCCGCAACCAAAAGGAGACCCTGAGCCGCGAGGTTTTTGATTCCGCCGCCAAGGTCGAACTCGCCAAGATCGACCGGCGCAACGCCGAGCTCGAAATCCAGCGCATGTACGAGATGGTTGCCCAAAGGGTGACCGACAGCTCGCTCACCAAACTGCCGCCACCCCCAGTGCGCAAATAATTGACCGCTAACCCCCGTAACTCTTCAGCCCCGGCGGAAACCCGGGGCTTTTTTCTGCCTGCATGCCGGGTTCGCCCTCGTTTCTGACTGCCACTCCCAGGTTCCGGACCTTCTCAATATCTGCGCATTGCTCGCCAAAGGATGCGGAGCAGGCTCCTTCGAACGAAGCTACGCTTTTCCAATCATCTGGTTCCTCAATCATTTAGTCGTCCTTTTGCCGTGAATATCGATCAAAAACCCGCCTTCTCCACCCTTGATGGCAATGAGGCCGTGGCCTCCGTCGCCTACCGTCTCAGCGACGTTTTCGCCATCTACCCGATAACGCCGTCATCCACGATGGCCGAATACGCCGATGAATGGGCGGTCGCGGGCCAGAAGAACATCTGGGGACTCGTGCCCGAGATCGTCGAGATGCAGTCCGAGGGTGGCGCGGCCGGTGCCGTGCACGGCGCCCTGCAGAGCGGCGCGCTGGCCAGCACCTTTACCGCCTCCCAAGGGCTCCTGCTGATGATCCCCAACATGTACAAGATCGCCGGCGAGCTCACTCCGTGCGTCATCCATGTGAGCGCCCGCACCCTTGCCACCCATGCCCTCTCGATCTTTGGTGATCACTCCGACGTCATGGCGTGCCGCCAGTGCGGCTGGGCGATGCTGGCCGCCAATTCCCCGCAGGAGGCGCACGATCTCGCCGCCATCGCGCATGCCGCCACGCTGCGCACCCGCCTGCCCTTCCTCCATTTCTTCGACGGATTCCGCACCTCGCACGAGGTCAACACCGTCTGCCGCCTCGGCGACGAGACCCTGCGTGCGCTGGTCGACGCCGAGGCCCTCAGCAGTTTCCGCCGCCGCGGCCTGACGCCGGATCATCCCGTGCTTCGCGGCACCGCCCAGAATCCGGACGTCTTCTTCCAGGCCCGGGAGTCAATCAACCGCTACTACGAGGCGGCCCCCGCCATCACCCAGGCAGTGATGGATGAATTCGCCAAGCTCACCGGCCGTGCTTACCACCTGTTTGACTACGAAGGCCATCCCGAGGCAGACCGTGTGATCGTCATCATGGGCTCGGGAGCCGAGACCGCCGCCGAAACCGCGGCATGGCTCAACGCCAATGGCGAGAAGACCGGCGTTCTGAAGGTCCGGATGTTCCGGCCGTTCTCGGTCAAAGCGCTGGCCGCCGCACTCCCGCCCACGGTCCGTTCAATCGCCGTGCTTGACCGCACCAAGGAGCCCGGCGCCGTGGGCGATCCCCTCTTTGTCGATGTCGTCGCCGCGCTGCGGGAGGCCGAACTGGCGGGACAGTTTTCACCCCGCGGCGGCCGGACCACGATCATCGGCGGTCGCTACGGTCTCTCCTCGAAGGAATTCACCCCCCCGATGGTGCTCGCCGTCTTCGCCGAGCTCGGGCGGTCCAAGCCCAAGAACCCGTTTACCATCGGCATTCACGACGACGTCACCGGCCTTTCGCTCAATTACGATCCGGCGGTGAACATCGAGCCGCCGGAGCGGACCTGCGCCGTCTTCTTCGGGCTGGGGGCCGACGGCACCGTCGGCGCCAACAAGAACACGATCAAGATCATCGGCGAAGAGGCGGGCAAGTTCGCCCAGGGCTATTTTGTCTACGACTCGAAGAAATCCGGCGCGACCACCATCTCGCACCTTCGGTTCGGCGACAAACCGGTCCGGGCACCCTACCTCATCCGCGAGGCGGCTTTTCTCGCCTGTCACCAGTTTTTCTTGTTGGAAGTGCAGCCGGTCCTCGCCGGCGTTGCGCCGGGCGGCGTCTTCCTGCTCAATGCCCCCGGTCCCATAGAGACCCTGTGGGATCGCCTGAGCACGGACACGCAGCAGGAGATCATCGCGAAGAAGCTCCGGTTCTACACGATCGATGCCGGGGCGGTGGCCCGCGCCTGCGGCCTTGGCGGGCGCATCAACACCATCATGCAGGTCTGCTTCTTCGCGCTCAGCCGCGTGCTGCCGCTGCCGGAGGCCCTCGAGAGCATCAAGAAGGCCATCAAGAAATCCTACGGCAAGCAGGGCGAGGAGGTTGTGAGGAAGAACATCGCCGCCGTGGACAGCGCCCTCGAGGCGCTCCGCGAAGTGCCCATCCCCGCCGGTGCCACCTCAATTGTGCGCCGTCCCCCCCCCGTACCCGAGGACGCGCCCGACTTCATCCGCAACGTCACTGGCGTCATGCTGTCCGGCCGGGGCGACGAACTCCCCGTGAGCGCGTTTCCGCCCGACGGCACCTGGCCGACCGGCACCTCCCATTGGGAAAAGCGCAACCTGGCCGACGAGATCCCGGTGTGGGACGCCGCGCTTTGCATCCAGTGCAACAAGTGCGTCGAGATCTGCCCGCACGCCGCCATCCGCGCGAAATATTTCCCGCCCGAGGCCCTCGTCGGGGCGCCGGAATCCTTCCACTCGACCGATTTTCGTTCCCCCGACGTGAAGGGCATGCGCTACACGCTGCAGGTCGCGCCCGAGGACTGCACTGGTTGCGAACTGTGCGTGCAGTTCTGCCCGGTCAAGGACAAGACCGATCCGAAGAAGAAGGCCATCAATATGTCGGCGCAGGCGCCGCTGCGGATTCCGGAACGGCAGAACTTTGAGTTCTTCCTCCGCCTGCCCTCCCCGGACCGCACCACTCTCAAGCTGGACCAGGTGAAGAGCGCGCAATTCCTTGATCCGCTCTTCGAATTCTCCGGGGCCTGCTCCGGCTGCGGTGAGACGCCCTACCTCAAGCTGCTCACCCAGCTCTTCGGCGATCGGGCTGTCATCGCCAACGCCACCGGCTGCACCTCGATCTATGGCGGCAACCTGCCGACCACGCCCTACACGAAGAATAGCGACGGCCGGGGCCCCGCCTGGTCCAACTCGCTTTTCGAAGACAATGCCGAGTTCGGCCTCGGCCTCCGCCTCGGCCTCGACCGCAAGGAAGCCATCGCCCGGGATCTCCTGCAGAAGCTCGCCGCCCGCGTCGGACCTCCCCTGGTCGAAGCGCTGCTCAAGGCGGACCAGAACACCGAGGCGGAAATCGCCGCCCAACGCGCCCGGGTCGGCCAGTTGCGCGTCCAGCTCGCGGCCCTCGCCGCGGATCCGGCGGCGCTCGCGCTCGGCGAAGTCGCCGACTATCTCGTCAAAAAGAGCGTCTGGATCGTGGGCGGCGACGGCTGGGCCTACGACATCGGCTACGGCGGTCTCGACCACGTCCTCGCCTCCGGCCGCAAGGTCAATGTCCTCGTCCTCGACACCGAGGTGTATTCCAACACCGGGGGCCAATGCTCCAAGGCCACGCCGCTCGGCGCAGCCGCCCGCTTCAGCATGGGCGGCAAGTCGACCGGGAAGAAGGATCTCGGCATGTTGGCCATGACCTACGGCAACACCTACGTCGCCCACATCTCCATCGGGGCCCGCGACAATCAGACGCTGACCGCCTTGCGCGAAGCCGAGTCCTATCCCGGTCCCTCGCTGGTCATCGCCTTTGCCCACTGCATTGCGCACGGCTATTCGCTGATCGACGGAATCGAGCACCAGAAGCTCGCGGTCGACACCGGCTACTGGCCGCTCTTCCGCTATGATCCGCGGCGCGCCGAGCGTGGCGAGAACCCGATGGTGCTTGATTCACCAGCGCCCAAGACCGAGCTGATCAAGTACACGAAGTTGGAGAACCGCTTCCGCATGCTTGAGAAGAAGAATCCTGTGCGCTCGCAGGAGCTTGACCGCCTTGCGCAGGCGGAGGTTCACAAGCGCTTCGCCCTTTATCAGAAGCTGGCCGCCAGCCAGGTCAGCCCCAGCCCCGCGGTGGCCACCACCCTGCCCAAACCGCCGGCCCCCAGGAACGGTGATGGCCCTGCAACCATCAAGTCAGTCACCAGTGGCTGATCCGCACCGGTAGCCCTTCCCTCCGGCCAGGTGGCTGCGTCGCTTCCGGTGCAGCTGCCCTGTCCAGGCGCTTCTCAACGCCCCATGGTCGATCCCATTGCGCAGTTCAACTCCTGGCTTGATGACGCCAGCCACTGCGGCATCGACGAGCCCACGGCGATGGCGCTGGCCACCGCCGCCCCCGGAGGGCGGCCCGCTGTGCGCATGGTGCTGCTCAAACATGCCGATGAGCGCGGCTTCGTCTTCTACACCAATCTGGGCAGTGCCAAGGCGGCGGACCTCAAGGCCAATCCCCAGGCCGAGCTGGGCTTTTACTGGGGTCCGCTGACCCGGCAGGTGCGTATCAGCGGTCCGGTCGAATGCGTCGCGGACGCCGAGGCCGACGCCTACTTTGCCACGCGCCCGCGCCTCAGCCAGATCGGTGCCTGGGCTTCGGAACAATCGCGCCCCATGCAGGGCTATTTCGCCCTCGAGCAGGCCTGCGCCCGGGTCGCCCTGCGCTTCCCGATCGGAGCCGTCCCGCGCCCACCCTTCTGGTCCGGGTACCGGGTCGTGCCGGAACGCATCGAGTTCTGGAAACAGAAACCCTTCCGACGGCACGAGCGCATTCTCTGTACGCGCAAAAACGGCGCCTGGCAGGAGCAGTGGCTGTTTCCATGAAGCCCGGTCCCGCGGCAGCGCGGGAGTGACCCCGGCGCCATCCGCCGGCCAACGACCCGGCGCGCCTTCCGCTGAAAAACCGCTAGCGATCGGGCCAAATCCAGCTTACGTTTCTCGTTCGCATGGATCTGACCGAACTCTATCAGAGCGTCATTCTCGACAACAACCGCCGTCCGCGGAACTTCCGCAAGCTGCCCACAGCCAACCGGTCGGCCGCCGGCAACAATCCCGTGTGCGGTGACGAGGTCACCGTTTATATCCAGGTCGAGGACGGGCGCATTGCTGACATCAGCTTTCAAGGGGCCGGCTGCGCCATCTCCCAGGCGTCCACCTCGGTGATGACCCAGCGGCTCAAGGGCAAGACGGTCGCCGAGGCCGAGGCGCTGTTCGGCCGGTTCAAGGAAATCGTCACTCAGGGCACGCCGGACGAGGAGGATCTCGATCTGTCCGCTTTTGCGGGCGTCCACCAGTTTCCCGCCCGCATCAAATGCGCCACGTTGGGATGGCACGCCGCCCTCAACGCCTTGCACGGAGAAGCCGTCACCGCCACCACCGAATGAAACTGCCCGCCTCCGCCCCCGATTGGGCCGCCCTGCGCGCGGATTTTCCCATCTTGCACCAGCTCGTCCACCGCCAGCCGCTCATCTACCTCGACAACGGCGCCACCACGCAGAAGCCCCGCGCGGTCATCGACGCGCTGGTGCGTTATTACGAACGGGACAACGCCAACGTCCACCGGGCCATTCATGAATTGAGCTACCGGGCCACGACCGCGTACGAGGCGGCGCGCGCGCGCGCCGCGCAGTTCATCAACGCCGCCTCCCCCGAGGAGATCGTCTTCACTCGTGGCACCACCGAGGGCATCAACCTGGTCTCCTACGTGTTCACCCCGCGGCTCAAGCGCGGCGACGGCATCCTCCTGACCGAGATGGAGCACCACAGCAACCTGGTGCCGTGGCAGCTCCTTGCCCGGCGCACGGGCGCCCAACTGCTCTTTGTGCCCGTCACCGGCGACGACGGGTTGCTCGACCTCGCCCGGATCGACGACCTGCTCGGGCGCAACGTGAGGCTTTTCGCCTTCACCCACATTTCCAACTCGCTCGGCACGGTCAACCCGGTGGCCGAGTTGTGCGCCCGCGCGCGCCGCCACGGCGCCGTCACCGTCGTGGATGCCGCGCAAAGCGCCGGCCACCTGCCGCTCGATGTCCAGGCGCTGGGCTGCGACTTCCTCGCCTTCTCGGGACACAAGATGGCCGGCCCCACGGGCATCGGCGTGCTTTTCGGCCGCCACGAGTTGCTCGATGCTCTCGAGCCATTTCAAGGTGGCGGGGAGATGATCGCCTCGGTGCAGTTCGAGCAAAGCACCTGGAACAAGGTGCCGCATAAATTTGAGGCCGGCACGCCGGACATCGCCGGGGCGGTGGGCCTGCACGCCGCCATGGATTATCTCGACGGCATCGGGCGGCCGGCGATCGCCGCGCACGATGAGGAACTGGCGCGCGAGACCTTCGCGCGCCTCGGCGGCATTCCGGGCATCCGGCTGTTCGGTCCGCCGGGCGAGCGGGGCGGCCTGGTCAGTTTCGCCCTGGCCGGCGCCCATGCGCACGATGTGGTGACGTTTGCCGACCAGCAGGGCATCGCTTTGCGCGGCGGGCATCACTGCAACCAGCCGCTGCTCCGCAAGCTCGGGGTCCCCGCGACCACCCGCGCAAGTTTCTACCTGTACAACACTCCCGAAGAGGTCGACCGGTTGATCGAGGTCATCCGCCAGGCGGCCGGGTTCTTTGGCCGCTAGCCCGCCCCCGACCGCCAGCCGGCACCGGGCCGCTTTCCGAAGCGGCCCGTCTGGTGTGATGACCTGCCATTTTCCTCCTGCAAGAAATGCGCAATGCTCGCCAAGGCGTGCGCTGCCGAATAGCGCGTTCCCTGTCAAGATGGCTGGATGAAGCTCGGGTACCTGGAGGCGCTGGATGGCCATCGCGCCGAAATCAAGCGCAAGTGGGAGATTCTCCTTCGCGCGGCGCCCGCGACCACCCCGCTTGGAAACCCGGATACCCTCGTCTACCTCATGGACGAGTCGCTTCAGCAGCTGTTTTCGCTTTTCCGCAGCAAATCCACGCACCTGTGGCTGGCGCGGCATCCGCCGGCGCCCCGGCTCATCGGCATGACCTGTCATTGCCGCCTGAATCCGCTGATCAACTACTTCATCGCCGGACAGGCGGCCCTGGCGTTTGTGGCCCAGACGGTCCCGCGCAGCCAGCATCATCTCGACGATGTGGCCGCCACCGGTTGCGTGGATGAACTGTTGCTGACGTTCCGCTTCGTCGCGCACCGCGAAATCCACGCGTTCTGCGAAGTCTGCCAGTATTCGCCGGCCAATGCGCACGCGGCCGGCAACGGCGCCCACGGCAAGCCGGTGTGCCCCCTGCCGTCGCACGCCTCCGCCCGGGCCTGATACCCCCCGCATCCGTCGGGACTCCCTCCCGGACCCCGGGGCCTTCAGATCGGCGCCGGCGGGCCGGGCGTATGCAGTTGCTCGCGATAATCGCTGGGCGACAGTCCTTCGATCTTCTTGAAGACGCGGTTGAACTGGGAGAGCGACTGGAAACCGGCCTCAAACGCCGCCTCGCTGACCCGCTTGTGCGGATTGAGCAGCAGATTCTTCACCTTCTCGACGCGCACCCGGGCCAGGTAGTCGGTGAACGTCAGCCCGGTGGCCTGCTTGAATATCTTGCAGAAGTAGAACGCGCTGGTGTTGACCGCCCGGGCCACCTCCTTGAGCGAGAGCTCCTCGCTCTGATGCTCGGTGATGAAGCTCCGGGCCCGTGCAATCATCGGGGCCTCGGCCTTCTCCTCCCGCACCATCAGCTGGTTGCTCAGCGCCGCGAGGTGCTGGGAGAAGATCGCCAGCAGGCGGATGATCGATTCGTACTGGCGTTTCGACACCACGCGCGTCTGGAAATACGCCTCCTCGATCCGCGTGATGTCGATCTCGCGCCCCCATTCGAGCAGCTGCCGGGTGACCCGCCTGAATGACCCCTTCGTGGGCCGGTGCAGGAACACCTGGCCGGTCTGAAGAAAGGCGATCAAATTCTCGCCGACCCGGACGGGGATCGCGGTGTCGCACAGCCCGGCGAAACACCGGAGCGTCTGCGCCTCGTCCTTCGCCGCCTCGGCGATCTGCTGCTGCATCTGCAGACAGGCGGAGCAGGATTTGTTCGTGCGGGCCAGCAGCGCGCAGAAAGGATTCTCGTTGCGGTGGCCGGCGAGCGGAAACTGGAATGTCTCCACCGGACGCAGGCCGAGCGGGAGGCCGGTGGCGTCCCCAAACGCCTTTTCGTACTCGCGCCAGATGTGCGAGGCCTTGAGGTGTTCGACGATGCTTTTGCTCCGTGATTGTGGCGATAGGGTCTCGTTCGACATGGACTGTGCGCGCCCGCCACCATCCACCCAATCAGGGCCGCGGCGCAAACGAAAACACCATTTCGCCCCGGTTTGCGCGGCGAAAAGGCGCCCTTGGCCCCGCCCGCGGCCCGGGCGGACCGTCCCGCCGGGATTGCAGAAACCAGCTGCCCGGATCCCGGCACGGGCCATGATGCGGGCGACAATGGTTGCCAAGTGCAGGCTGGCCGGCCGGAGGGCGGACAGCGGAAGCGTGCAAGCCCCCCGCGGCCGCCCGCGGGGAGCTGCGCACTTAGTCCTCAATCACGTGAACCACGAGAGGATTCCCCAATCGTGTTCACCAACCGCCCGGGGTTGAATCCGGACGGAATCTGCATCAATTGACGCCCCTCGCTCGCGGCTGCACCGTCCCCGCGAACCGGGGGACTCCAAGCACCGAAACACCTTCGGATTTGGGGTAACCAAAGAACCACGGTGATGGTGTACTCCAAACCCCGGAACTATGCTTCGCACCGCTTGCCAATTGTTGGGCGTATATTGTTCCAACCTCCGCAAAACTTGCCCGGCCGCGGGCCTAACCGGACGCTGTCCCGGCGACGGCGCCTCCCTGCCCGCTTTTTGGCAAGATTTGCGGAGCACACCGGCCCGCCGGCTGCTAGGATAGCGGCATGAACACCATCCTCGTCCCTGTCGATTTTTCCGAGGAAACCCCCGAGGTCATTGAATGCGCCGCGATGGTGGCCCGCCGCAACCGCAGCGAGCTCGTCCTGATGCATGTCTCGCCCGGCGCAAGGGAAACCTCCCTCGGCGGGTGCACCTCGGAGGAGGAAGACGCGGCGGTCGCCAACCTCGAGCGGCTGGAGCGCTATCTGCGCGATGAAGGATTGCAGGTGTCCACCGCCATCCGCACGGGCGAGCCGGCCCGGGAGATCGTCGAATTTGGCGGCAGCATCAAGGCCGACTGCATCATCATGGGCCGGCACGATCATGCCGCCTCCACGACCGCGGCCAAGAGCCCGATCACGAGCTACGTCGAACAGCAAGCTCCCTGCACCGTCGTCGCGGTGCCGTGAGTGCGGCGCCGGCCGGCGCAAATGCCGCCCCGGGGCCATCGCGGCAGCTCATCGCCCGCCCGCGGCCAGCGCCGGTTGACTACTCACCGCCCAGGGCCAGCAGTTCGCGCACGGCGGCGGTCACGGGCATGCTGCCCTCCAGAATGGCCCGCTCCCAGGCCGGGCGCCGGGCCGCCACCCGTGGCTCGCGGAAAAAACGCTCGCGCAGCGCGTCCTCGATCATGGACTGCGCCCAGGCCAGATTCTGTCGGCGGCGGCGTTCCAGCAGGGCGCCATTCGCGCGCGTGATCTGGAGGAACTCCTCGACCGCGGTCCATAAACCGGGCACGCCCTCGCCGGTGCGCGCCGAGCACGCCAGGGCGCGGGCCGCCCATCCGGGCGTCGGCGGCGCGAGATAGTGCAGGGAGTCCTGGAGCATGCGCCGGGTGACCTCCGCGGGGGTGACGTTGAGACCGTCGGCCTTGGTCACGCACACCGCGTCGGCCAGCTCCAGCGAACCGCGCTTCATGCCCTGCAGGTCGTCGCCGCCGCCCGTGATCGTGAGCAGCAGCAGGAAATCCACCATCGAGCGCACGGCGATCTCGCTCTGCCCCACCCCGACGGTCTCCACGAGGATGACCTCATAGCCCGCCGCCTCGCACACGAGGATGGTCTCGCGGGTCTTGCGGGCGACCCCGCCGAGCGCGCCCCCGCTGGGCGACGGCCGGATGAAGGCATTGGCCTCGCGGGCCAGCTGTTCCATCCGCGTCTTGTCGCCGAGAATGCTGCCCCGGCTGACGCTGCTGCTCGGATCGACCGCCAGCACGGCGACCTTCTTGCCCTGCCGGCAAAGCCAGGTGCCGAAGACCTCGATGAGCGAACTTTTGCCCGCTCCCGGCACGCCGGTGATGCCAAGGCGCACGGACCGGCCGGTGTGCGGCAGCAGCCGGGCAAGCACACCCTGGGCCTCCGCAATCCGGGCGGTGGCGTCGCTTTCCACCAGCGTGATGGTCTGCGCCAGGAGTGAACGGTCCCCGCGCAGCACGCCCCCGGCGTAATCCTCCGGCACCAGCGGCCGGCGGCGCGGTGGGCGCGGCGCCCGGGCCGGATTCGCGGCCGCGGCCCCAGCGGAGACGATGCGGACTGCAAACTCGGGGCCCGCGTTCTCGGGCCGCCAGTCGGGATGCTTGGACACGGGTTTCGCCATTGGCTGCAACCGGAAAGATGGGCCCTGCGTCTTTCAACGCAACCTGTCATTGTGAACTTGAATGGTCTGGCATCGCGACCGGTCGCGATGCTTGCCTTCCCGCTTCGACCCGGTAGGCTTCCCCTCAAGCCGGCCGGACCGCTCTTCTTTTGGTGTTCAATCTACCCCCAGAATCCAACCTCTCCGCGGCTCTGCGCCAAATCTTGCGCCGGTTCCTGGCGTGCAGCCTGTTGGGCGGATGGTGGCTTCTGCCGGGCGGGCAGGCGGCCGAAGCCCCGGGCGCGCCGGCGCACTCGCTGACGGTCAGCGCCGCCACGGACAATTTTCCCTACAGCTATGCGGATGCTTCTGGCGCGCTGACCGGCTTCGCCGTCGACGTGTTTGATGCCGTGGCGAGGCGTATGGACCTTAGTTTCCACCGCGTGCCCATGCCGGCGATGGAGGATCTCCGCCGTTTCAGCACCGGTGAATTCGACGTCGGGCAGTGGCACCCGCACATTCCGGGCCGCGATTCCGACGCGGAATATTCGGTCCCGATCCTTGTGGTGCAGGGCGCGCTCTTCGTGCGCAAGGGCGATCATCGTTTTGCCTCGCTCGCCGACGTGCGCCAGCAGCACGCCCGGGTGGCCACGCCGACGCAGGGTCAGATCTATGCGCTGGCTCAGGGGCTGGATCCCGCCCGCGTGACCATGGCCGCCAGCCCGGAGTGCCTGCGGCTCCTGGCCGACGGCAAAGTCGATGTCATCCTGCTCACCCGGATCACCGGCCTGGCGCAGGCTCACCATCTCGGCATCACCAACGTCGAACCCGTCGGTCCCTCGCTTCAGGGACTGACCGTGCGCTATTGCTTCGCCGCGCACCAGGGCGGCGCCGAACTGATCGCCAAGCTCAATGAGGGGCTCGCCGTTCTTTTCCAGACGGGCGAATATGAGCGCATCTACCAGAAGTGGTTTTCCAGGTACGAACCGGCGGTGTTTCCGCGCGAGCAGGTGATTGCTTTCGTCGCCGTCCTGCTGGCCCTCGCGCTGGTGGGCATGCTCTGGGCGCTGGCCCGGCAGCGGCAGCTCCGTCGCCGGATCGCGCGCCAGGCGGAGGAACTTGATGAAAGCCGCGGCATTCTCGCCGAGGCGCAGAGTTTCGCGCGGCTGGGATACTGGAAACACGTGTTCGGCGAACCGCCGGATGCGACTTGGTCGGAGGAAACCTTTCGCATCTTTGAGCGCAATCCGCAGCAGGGGGTGCCGGACTTGGACGCGATGATCGCGTACGCCGTCGCGGCTGACCGGGGGCGCTGGCGGGCGGCCATGGACGACCTGCGGGACAACGGCCGAGCCTACGATCTGCACCTGACCATTGAGCCGCGGCCCGATCTGGAGCGAACCATCCACATTCGCGCCCGGCCGGCGAACGATCACACTGGCCGCCGCACCGGAATCTTCGGCACCGTGCAGGACGTCACGGCCTGGCACTCGGCCGAGGAAGCCCTGCGCCAATCCGAGCAGCTTCTGCGGGCCCTTTTCGAGAACCTTCCCCTGGCGCTTGGGGTCATGGAGCGGGCCCGCGGCGAATGGCTGGTGGTCTCGCTCAATCCCGCCGCCGTCCGCCATTTCGCCCTGCCGGTTGAACCACCGGCCGGCCGCCCCCTCGCCCAGCTCGGGCTCGCCCCCGAATGGTTGCAGTACTGGTCGCGGCTGTTTACCCGCTGCGTCGACGAGGGTCAGCCGTTCAATCTGGATCTCACCCGCGAGGAGCAACAGCGCGCCTTCGCCATTGCGTTGGTTCCACTCGGCCAGTCCGCCGGGCGGGCCCGCTGCTGCTTCCTGATGGAGGACGTTTCCGAGCGCCGGCAAAAGGACGCCGAGATTTCCCAGGGCCGCCGCCTGCGGGCGATCGGCGAGCTCGTCGGAGGCATTGCGCACGAATTCAACAACCTCCTGACGCCCATCCTGCTGAATTCCGACCTGCTCCAGACCGAGTGGGCGCACGTGCCCGCGCTGCACCAGGAGCTGAAGATGATTGCCGACGCCGCCCGCCGCTCGGCCGAACTCACCCGCCGGCTCCTGGCCTTCGGCCGGAAAAGCGATCAGCAGTCCGAACTGCTCGATCTCCGCGCGGTCGTGGAGACCAACGCCGAGTTGGTGCGCCACGCGTTTGACCGGCGCATTCGGATCGAAGCCACGGTGCCGGCGGATCTGCCGCCGCTCTACCTCAACAGCGCCGACCTCCACCAGATCCTGCTGAACCTGCTGGTCAACGCCCGTGACACACTCGTTGAGAAACTCGCCCACCCGCCCGCTGGTGACTGGGCGCCGTGGATCCACATCGAGGCGGCATTCCGGCCGGTGGGTTCGGTGGCGCCATTTGAACCGGAAAAACACCCAACTCCCACCGGTTGGGTGAAACTTACCGTGCGCGACAACGGGCGCGGCATGTCCCCGGCGGTGCGCGAGCGGATTTTCGAGCCATTCTACACGACCAAGCAGGTCGGCCAGGGCACCGGACTCGGCCTCGCGACGGTCTGGCACCTGGTCCTCGGATTCGGCGGCCGCGTCAATGTCGAGTCCGTGCCGGATGAAGGGTCGGCCTTCCATGTCTTCCTGCCTTTCCGCGACCTTCCTTCCGTGGCCGCTCCGGCGGCCCCGTCCGGTTCCGTCGTCACCGCCGGGCCGGCCCGGTCGTTCCGGCTGCTTGTGGTCGAGGACGAGGAGGCGGTTGCCAGCCTGATCTCCGCCCTGCTGCGACGCCAGGGTCACCAGGTCACGCTCGCCGTCAACGGACTCGACGGCTGGGAGCGCCTTTCCGCCACCCCGGACGCCTTCGACGGCGTGATCATGGACCTCAACATGCCCGGTTTGAACGGCCAGGAACTGGCCCGCCGTGCCCGCTCCCTGGCCTATGATCGGCCCCTCGTCGCGGTCAGCGGCAGGGTCACGGAGGAAGATCGCGCCGAACTCGCGCGCCTGGGGGTCAGGACAATCCTGCAGAAGCCCTTTACGCTGGAGGAACTGCGAACCGCGCTGACCGCGGCTTTTGCCGATCTGCCATCGTCGCGATGACTCCGCGCCAGGATCAGCGGGTTCTCGCGGGGGTGGGTCCCTTGAAGAGAATTCGCTTTAAGCCTCCCCATGGTTGGGTTTATTGGAAACCGGGCGGAGAATCGCCTCCGCCGCCGGCAGAATCCTCCTTTCAAACGGTCCAGTGATTGTTCGGCTGCTACCTGTACTCGGCCTCCTGGCGATCGCTCCGCACGCGTCCGCCCAGAATGCCTTTGTCGCCTATGAAGATGGCCAGGTGCGGCTGGTGAAGGAGGTTCGCAACGGCCATCCGGAGATCGACGTGGACGGCAAACTGCAGCGAGGCTACGGCGGGAGGTTTGCCCTCATGAAGACGCCGTTCTATCTGCCCGGTCTGGTCACCCTCCCCAAGTTTATCGTCAAGAGCCATCACCTGGAGATGATTCAATCCGGGGCCCGCCTGAACTATGAACTGCGGATCGAGGGCCGCGCGATAGCGGACGTCACGCTCAAGCACTGTTTCTTCGTCCTTGAACTGACGTCCTGGAGGGGCTCGAACGTCGTTTTCGCCGAGCTACCGGATCTGGAGGCAGGCAAGGAGAAGGACTTTGAACTTTATTTCACGCTGCAGATCCCCCTCGAAGAGGGGAAATACCGGGTGCATGTCTTCTCCGACGGCGCTGAGCTGCTGAACTCCAGGATGCCGGCGGCCTACCTCGCCACGCAGAGACAAAAGACGGACGATTATTTGAGCGGCCGGAAGACGGAATTTGCCGCCGTACCTGCCCACATGGTCCGGGCCGTCTATCCCGCCGGACTCTCGGCAAACGTGCTGGAGGGCCAGGTCAAGGTGAGCTGCCGGATCAACCTGCGGGGCCAGGTGGTGTCGGCGGAGGTCGTCGAATGCAGCCATCCAGCCTTCTCCGAGCCGGCGTTAGCCGCGGTGCGCCAGTGGGAATTCGATCCCGCCGTGAAGGACCGCCAACTCATGGAGTCGACGGAAGTCGTTTCCCTTCGCATTAAACCTCCCGAGCCGAAGCGCTGACCGCCCGACGCTCAGGGGTGGCCCAGCCGCTCCCCGAGCAGCCGCATGATCTCGCGGCCCGCCACGGGCAGTTTGGACCCCGGGCCAAAGATGGCGGCGACGCCTGCGGCTTGGAGCTGGGCATAGTCCTGCTGCGGAATAACGCCGCCGCAGACGACCATGATGTCGGGTCGGCCGAGGGCCTTGAGTTCCGCGATAAGCTGGGGCAGCAGGGTCTTGTGGCCGGCCGCGAGGGAACTCATGCCGACGACATGCACATCGTTTTCCACCGCCTGCCGCGCCGCCTCCTCGGGGGTCTGGAAGAGCGGACCGATATCCACGTCAAATCCGAAATCTGCGTACGCGGAGGCGACGACCTTGGCGCCGCGGTCGTGGCCGTCCTGGCCCAGCTTGGCGATGTAGATCCGGGGGCGGCGGCCCTCCCGCGCAGCGAACGCGTCGGCTAACGCCCGGATTTCCTCAATCTCGGGGCTGGCGCCAAATTCGGAACGGTACACGCCGGCGATTGTACGGATAACCGCCTGGTGACGTCCAAACACTTTTTCCATCGCATCCGAGATCTCGCCGAGCGTGGCGCGGGCCTGCGCGGCAGTCACCGCCAGCTCGAGCAGATTGCCCGAACCGTCGCGGGCCGCGGCAGTGAGCGCCTCCAGCGCCCGCTGCACGGCGGTTTGGTCGCGGGCCGCCCTAAGTTCCTTGAGGCGCTGGATCTGGGCGTCGCGCACCGCGGAGTTGTCCACCTCCAGAATGTCCATGGGCGGTTCGTGCTCGAGCACGGCCTGGTTGACGCCGATGATGATCTCCCGGCCGGAATCGATGGCGGCCTGGCGCCGGGCGGCGGCTTCCTCGATGCGCATCTTGGGCAGCCCGGTCTCGATGGCCTTGGCCATCCCGCCGAGCGACTCGATTTCGGCAAAATGCTGGCGGGCCCGCTTGAGGAGTCCGTCCGTGAGGTACTCGACGTAGTAGGATCCGGCCCACGGATCGACCGTCCGGCAGATGCCGGTCTCCTGCTGGAGGTAAAGCTGGGTGTTGCGGGCGATGCGGGCGGAAAAATCGGTGGGCAGCGCCATCGCCTCGTCGAGCGAGTTGGTATGGAGCGACTGCGTCTGGCCGCCGGCCGCGGCCAGCGCCTCGAGGCAGGTGCGGGCGACGTTGTTGAAGGGGTCCTGCGCGGTCAGGCTCCAGCCCGAGGTTTGGGAATGGGTGCGCAGCGCGAGCGACTTCGGCTTCTTCGGGTTGAACTGGGCAACCATTTCCGACCACAGCACGCGCGCGGCGCGCAGCTTGGCAACTTCCATGAAGAAGTTCTTGCCGATGCCCCAGAAAAAACTCAGGCGGGGGGCGAACGAATCAATGTCGATGCCGGCCTTCACTCCGGTGCGCAGGTATTCGAGTCCGTCGGCGAGTGTGTACGCCAGCTCGAGGTCAGCGGTGGCGCCCGCCTCCTGCATGTGGTAGCCCGAAATCGAAATACAGTTGAACTTGGGCATGTGCTGCGCGCAGTAGGCAAAAATGTCCGCGATGATGCGCATCGAAGGCCCCGGGGGGTAGATATAGGTGTTGCGCACCATGAATTCCTTCAGGATATCGTTCTGAATCGTGCCCGCCAGCTCCGGGAGCTTCGCGCCCTGCTCCAGCGCCGCAGCGATGTAGAACGCCATGATCGGAATCACCGCGCCGTTCATCGTCATCGAAACCGAGACATCCCGCAGCGGAATACTGTCGAACAGCTGCTTCATATCCAGGATCGAGTCGATGGCCACGCCGGCCTTGCCGACGTCGCCCACGACCCGCGGATGGTCGGAGTCGTAGCCGCGGTGCGTGGGGAGGTCGAATGCGACCGAGAGGCCCATCTGGCCGGCCGCGAGATTGCGACGGTAGAAGGCGTTGCTTTCGGCGGCGGTCGAGAAGCCGGCGTACTGGCGCACGGTCCACGGACGCGACACGTACATCGTCGGGTACGGTCCGCGCAGGAACGACGGAAAGCCGGGCATCGAATCGAGCGGCTGCTCGATCGCGGCGAGGTCCGCCGGCGCGCACACCGGCGGAACGGCGATCTGCTCGCCGGTCATCCACGAGGGCGCGGCCGCGGCGGGGCGGGCCGGCGCCGTGGGAGGCGCGGGTTCGTCGAAGGCAATCTGGGTGAAATCGGGATGGGCGGTCATGAGAGGACACCGGCAAGGCGTTGCAGCTCGGCGAGGGTCGCCCGGACATTGGAGCGGACGTGGATGAATTCGCTGAAGCCGGCGGCGCGGAATTCCGGCTCGCATTCCGCCGGGTGGCCGGCCAGCACGACGGTTAGCGCCGGCTTGCCCGCCTTGATGCGCCGGGCGAAGGCGGGCGCCAGTTCGGGATAGGTTTCGTCCGTGGAGCAAAGGACAGCCACCGCCGCGCCCGAGGCAATGGCGGCATCAGCCGCCTCCTCGGCGGTGGTGAAGCTCTTCCGGCCGTCGATCTCGAAACCGCCGACCGCGAAGAAACCGGTGGAGAAATCGGCCCGGCCCTTGTGCTGCCTGACCGGGCCCATCTTCGCGAGGAAAACCCGGGCGCGTTGGCCGGTCCGCGCAAGATACTCGTCGCCGGCCCGCCGCAAGGCTTCAAAGCCCTCGGCGCCGCGGAACGGCCGGAGCGCCGTCACCGTCGGACCGGAATCGCGCTTTTGCGTCCAGGCAATGCGCAGGGTGGGCAGCGTGGTGCGCTTGCCAGCAGCCGCGACCAGCGCGGAGAAGCTCTTGATCGGTTTCGGAACGGATCGGCGCCTCGTCCCGGCCGGGGCGGCGGCCGCGGGCACGGGCCGGGGTTCTTCGCGGAGGTTGGGCTGCACCGTGACGCCGAGGATCGGCCGGCGGCGGGTGTCGACCAGTGCCTGCCTGTCCGCCGCGGCTTTGGCGACCAGGCCCTGCGGATAACCCGCGAGCACGGCCTTCACCATTCCACCCTGTCGCTCGATCTCCTGGAAAAGCGCCCACGCCCGGCGGGCGAGCTGATCGGTCAACACTTCGACGTACCAGGATCCGCCGGCCGGGTCGACCTGGTGCTCGAGGCAGAATTCCTTGGCCAGGATCTCGTGAAGATTGCGCGACAGGCGCTCCCCGAGCTCGGTCGCATTGCCCGTGACTTCGTCGAACGGGCGGATGTCGATCGCCTCGGCGCAGCCCACAACCGCCGAGAACGCCTGCGTCGTGATGCGGAGCAAGTTGACGTGAGGGTCGTAGAGTGTCTTGTCCCAAGTGGCCGTGCGCGCGGCGAGAAAGACGTTTTGCGCATCGCCGTCGGCCCCGAACCCCCCGGCTGTCTTGGCCCAGAGGATGCGAGCCGCCCGCAGCTTGGCCGCCTCCATGAAAAAATCCACCCCGACGGCAAACCCCAGCTGGGCACGCGCCGCGATCTGCGCCGGGGTGATCCCGCGGTCAATCAGCTGCCGCCAGTACTCGGCGCCGGTAGCGATCGCGAACGCCAGCTCTTGGACGGCGGTGGCACCGGATTCGTGCCAGATTTCCGCGCCGATCCCCACGGTGCGGCCGGAAGAACCGACCCGATCGGCCTCTTTCACACCCTCAGCCAGATCGTCAAAACAGCTGCTCAGCGGCATCGGGAGCGAACCGTGGCTCAACAGCCAGCCCACGGGATCTGCCGGCACCGAAGCGGCCGCGGCCGGCCTCGATGAAGTCAGGGCCAAGGCCAGCGCCGGCAGGGGTGAAAACTCGATCCCCGCTGCTCCGGTGCGGGCCTCCCAACGCCACGCCGGCCCCCCCGCCCTCCGCGATTCGCGCAGGCCGGACGCCGCGCCATGGACGGCGTCGAGAGCCAGCGCCGAACAGTCGTCCCGGCGATAGAGCGGCTGCACGTCAATGCCTTCCGCAGTGCGGGTCACGAGTTTCTTCTCAATCGACCCGCCTTTGAGTTCCTGCTCCACGGCTCTACGCCAGTCTTCATAAGTCGCTGATGGCGAATAAAGAGCGGATTTCGTTGTTTCAACCGAAGTTGTCATGGATAAGAGGGACCGCAGATGGCGGTTGCCCGGCATGGGCGCTTTGCATCAAGCTGGACGATCATCTTGGCAACGCTGAACCACCGAAAGACCAAACGATGACGGTACTTTGCCAAAATATGCGCAGAGCTAATCTCCACCGTACGACATACTGTTCCGTTCCAGAGCTGTATCTATAAGAAATGATTAAGCAAATCGATCACCTTGGCATCGCGGTTCGCTCGCTCGATGAGACCGTGCCTGTCTACGAGAAGGCGCTTGGACTGCGCTGTGAACACCGCGAGGAGGTCCCCTCGCAGAAGGTTCGCACGGCGTTTTTCGACGTCGGCGGTGTTCATCTCGAGTTACTGGAGCCGACGGCCCCCGAGAGCCCGATCGCAAAATTCCTGGCGGACCGGGGCGAAGGCATCCACCACCTCGCCTTCCGAACCGACGATATCACCGGTCAACTCGAGCAGGCCGCCGGCGCCGGTGTGCGCCTCATCAACGAGAAGCCATTTGACGGCGCGGCCGGCAAGCTGGTCGCCTTCCTGCATCCCAAATCGACGCACGGGGTGCTGACAGAATTGTGCGCCTCAAAGCCGGTCTAGGCCGGTCTCACCGTCACTCCTGGTGTCGCCACGAGCCGTCGGATCACCCTCGGAAGATTCTCCATGCCCATCTCAAAATCACTGCTCGACGAACTTGAGGAAAGGCGCCAGGCGGCCTATGCCGCGGGCGGCGCGGAAAAGCTCGCTGAACGCCGCAGGAAAGGCCTCCTGACCGCCCGCGACCGTCTGACCGTCCTTTTCCAGGAAGACACGTTCATGGAATGGGGCTTGCACGCCCAGCATGACTGCCACCACTTCGGGCTGGAGGGCAAGCCCATGCCCGGCGACGGCGTCATCACCGGTGTTGGCTACGTCGACGGACGGCCGGTGGCGGCCTTCAGTCAGGATTTCACCGTCGGCGGCGGCGCGCTCGGCCGCATCCACTCAAAGAAGATCTGCAACATCATGGATTATGCGCAGAAGGCCGGCATTCCGCTGATCGGCATCAACGACTCGGGCGGCGCGCGCATCCAGGAAGGCGACGACTCGCTTTCCGGCTATGGCCAGGTGTTCTTCCGCAACGTCGAGCTCTCCGGCCTCGTGCCGCAGATCTCCGTCATCGCCGGCCCGTGTGCGGGCGGCGCGGCCTATTCGCCCGCCCTGACCGACTTCATCATCATGACGCGGAAGAACGCCAGCATGTTCATCTGCGGCCCCGAGGTCATCAAGGCGGCCACCGGCCAGAGCGCCACGATGGAGGAGATTGGCGGCGCCGCGGCCAATGCCTCGGTAAGCGGCAACGTGCATTTCATTGCCGATGATGACGCTGCCGCCCTGCAGGTCGCCCGCAAGCTGCTTTCCTTCCTGCCCTCCAACAACATTGCGGATCCGCCGCACTGTCCCACCCCGCTCGTGGACATGTCGCCGGATCCGGCGATGAACCAGCTCATCCCGGAGAATCCGAAGGCGCCATTTGACGTCCACGACGTCATTGCCCGGCTGGTTGACGCCGGCGATTTCCTTGAGGTGCATCGCGATTTCGCGAAGAACCTTGTAGTGGGTTTCGGCCGCGTCCAGGGCGTGGTCGCCGGATTCGTCGCGAACAATCCGGCCCAGAAGGCCGGTACGCTTGACATCGACTCATCCGACAAGGGCGCCCGGTTCATTCGCTTTTGCAACGTCTTCAACATCCCGATTGTCACGCTGGTCGACGTCCCCGGGTTTCTGCCCGGGATCGCGCAGGAGCGCGGCGGCATCATCCGGCACGGCGCGAAGATGCTTTTCGCCTACGCCGCCTCCACCGTGCCGAAGCTGACATTCATCCTTCGTAAGGCCTACGGCGGCGCTTATCTCGCCATGTGCAGCCGCGACATGGGGGCGGATGTCGTCTATGCCTGGCCCTCGGCGGAGATTGCCGTCATGGGGGCCGAGGGTGCGGTCAAGGTACTCTTCAAGCGCGAGATCGCCGCCGCCAGCGATCCCAAGGCGAAAGAGAGGGAGCTCGCGGCCGAATACCATCAGAGATTTGCCTCGCCTTACGAGGCCGCCAGCAAGGCGATGATCACCGATATCATCGAGCCGGCACAAACGCGCGGCGTGCTCGCGATGACGCTCCGCAACACCCTTTCGAAGCGCGAGACGCGCCCCCCGAAAAAGCACGGCAATATTCCCCTGTAATTGCGCCGTTTCTCTTCTTCCGCATTCATGACGAAGAATCTGAAAGTCACCGTTGATGGCAAAGTGTACGCAGTGACGGTTGAAATGCCCGAGGACGGCCCCGTGGCCGGACTGCCGCCCGCGATTGCCCCGGCCGCTCCGCTCGCTGCCTCCGCGACGGTGCCGGCGCCCGTGATCGCTCCCACGCCGGCCAGGCCGGCCGCACCCGCGACCACCGGACCCGGCGAAATCAGCAGCCCGCTGGCCGGAAAGGTCGTGTCGGTCGAAGTAAAACCCGGCCAGGACATCGCCGAGGGCCAGCAGGTCATGACCCTCGAGGCCATGAAAATGAACACCTATATTTACGCCCCGAAGGCGGGCAAGGTCTCCACCGTGCTGGTCAACGCCGGCGACGCCGTCGAGGAAGGCGCCGTGCTGATGGCCATCGCCTGACACCGCCCATTCTGGTCTCCCTCCCGATATGAATTTCCAAACCGTGGGGACACTCCTTCTGCTGGGTGCACTGGTCTACCTCTGGCTGACCGTCAACCGCCTCAGCCAGGCCGTGCGTCTTCTTGAGCAGCGCGCCCTCCCGCCTGCTACCGCCAGACCGGCGCCGGCCTTCGCGGCACCGCCGGTGGAAGAGGTGATCGATGCCGGCATCCTCGCCGCCATTGCTGCCGCGGTGGCCGTGGTGGTCCGGCACCCGCACCACATCATTGCGGTGCAGCCCGACGCCGGAGCCCAGCACGCCTGGTCGGCCGAAGGCCGCCGCGAAATCTATCATTCTCACCGCGTCCGCTGAGGAATCTCGCCGCCATGTCTTCCGCCCCCGCCGCAATTCAAGAGCTCGATGTCTGCGCCATCGACGGCTGGACGCTCCACGAATTCGCCGAGGTCACGTCGACCAGTTCTCTCGCCGCGCATCTGCCGGCGTGGTCGGCCGTGTCTGCCACGGTGCAGACTGCCGGTCGCGGCCGCACCGGGCGCCGCTGGGTGTCCGATGAAGGCGGTGTGTGGCTTTCCGCGGTGGTGCCCACACCGGGTGACCCTGCGCTCTGGGCGCTCTTGCCGCTGGCCGCGGGCCGGGCGGTGCTCGACGCCGCGCGCGATCTCGGGGTCGAGGGAGTGCGCCTGCGCTGGCCCAATGACATCCTCGTGGGCCGGCGCAAGCTGGCCGGCATCATGGTGGACCGGTTCTCCGCCGAGGCCGCCGTGGTGGGCATCGGCCTGAATGTCAGCAACCAACCCGCGACGGTTGACGAGGCCCTGGCCACCGAAGTCACCCGGCTGGCCGACCTGCTGCCGGCAGCGCCTGCCCGCGCCGGGCTGCTCGTGCGGCTCCTGGCAGGGTTAACCCGCGAACACCACCGCCTGGAGGTCGGCGACGTCGCCGGCTTGTGCCGCGACCTCAACGCGGCCTGGGTTTACCGCCACGTGCACGTGACGCTGGCGTCCGGGCAAGGGGCCATCAACGGTCATTTCGAAGGCATCGATTCCCACGGCAGCCTGCTCCTGCGCGGCGCCGTTGGTGAATGGCGCGTGCTGCCCGCGCATCAGGTCGAACTTTTCCGCGAAATCTTCTGAACCACACCTCGCCCATGACGGCCCCCGCCCCCATCAAACCCCCACGCGCCCGCTTCCCCGTTCTGACAGCCGACGAAGCGGCGACCCTCATCCAACATGGCCAGACAGTGGGCTTCAGCGGTTTTACCGCTGCCGGCGCCACCAAGGTCATTCCCAAGGCCATCGCGCGCCGCGCCATCGCGGAGCATGAAGCCGGCCGGCCGTTTCAAATCGGCGTGGTCACCGGCGCCTCCACCGGCCCTTCGTTGGACGGGGAACTGGCCCGCGCCAACGCCATTGCCTGGCGCACGCCGTACCAGTCCGACCCAGATCTGCGCAAGCGCATCAACGCCGGCGAGACCCGTTTTTTCGACATGCATCTGAGCATGCTGCCGCAGAATGTGCGGTACGGTTTTCTCGGCAAGTTCTCCTGGGCCATTCTCGAGGCGGCCGACGTCAACAGCGACGGGGCCATCGTCCTCACCTCCTCGGTCGGGGCCACGCCCACGTTCTGCCGCGTGGCGGACAAGATCCTCATCGAGCTCAACCGTTACCATCCGGCCTCGTTGTTCGGCATGCACGACATCTACGAGCCGGAGAATCCGCCGAATCGCTGCGCGCTTCCCATCTACACGCCTTCCGACCGCGCCGGCCGGCCCTTCATCAAGGTCGACCCCAGCAAGATCGCCGGCATCGTCGAGACCAACCTCCCCGATGAAACCGGCTCGTTTGACCCGCCCAGCGAGATCACCCGCCGCATCGGTCGGAATGTTGCGGAGTTTCTCGCCGCCGAGCTGAAGCGCGGCACGATGAGCTCGGGCCTGCTGCCGCTGCAGTCGGGGGTGGGCGACGTCGCCAACGCCGTGCTCGGCGCACTCGGCGATCATCCCGACATTCCCCCGTTCGAGATGTACACCGAGGTTATCCAGGACTCGGTCATCGACCTCATCAACCGGGGCAAGGTCAAGTTTGCCAGCAGCACCTCCCTCACCGTCAGCCAGCCCGTGCTCGCCTCGATCTACGCCAGCCTCTCGGACTACCGCCACCGCCTGCTCCTGCGGCCGCAGGAGATCTCGAACCAGCCCGAGATCATCCGCCGGCTCGGGCTGATCTCGATCAACACCGCCATCGAGACCGATCTTTTCGGCAACGTGAACAGCACCCACATCATGGGCCGCAATATCATGAACGGGATCGGCGGCTCGGGTGATTTCACGCGCAACGCCTTCATCTCGATCTTCACCTGCCCCTCGACCCAGAAGGGCGGCAAGATCAGCACCATCGTGCCGCTGGTCAGTCACACCGACCATAGCGAGCACTCCGTGCAGGTCGTCGTGACCGAGAACGGCGTGGCGGACCTGCGGGGCAAGGACCCGTACGAGCGCGCTCAGTTGATCATCGAGAACTGCGCCCACCCTGAATTCCATGACAGCCTTTGCCGTTACTTTGAAATGGCTAAGGGGGGGCATACTCCGCAGACTCTCGCCACGGTTTTCCGCATGCATGAGCAATACCTGAAACGGGGTGACATGCGCGGCGTCGATTGGTCCTCCTGATCCGGTGATCCCGGTTTCGCATCCAGCCATCATCATGAAAATCCACCTCTATCTCTCCCTCAATCCGGAGGCGCTGATCGCCTCCCACCTGGCGCCGGAGGAATTCGGCGCCTACCTCGCCGTCGGCACCCAGAAATACTCGCGCGGCCAGGCGATGTTCTTCGAGGTCGACCCGGACATCCACAGCGCCTACCCGCCCTTCCAGGGAATCGCGGCCCGCTGCCAGCCGCATCTTGACGGCTCCCCTCGCCGTTCAACCTATCTGGCGATCTATCGGGTGCTCGAGCATGTGCCGGTCGCTGCCCTGGGGCAGCTCCACCTGGTCACCCATGACGGCCGGGTGCTCGCCCTCAATTCCGCCCCCGTGACGTCGACCGTGGACCGTTGCTTCCACCTCTATCAGGAGTTCTGCCCGGTTACCCCGCGCGTCGTCAGCACGCTCGATCCGGCCGAATTCTGCGCGCGCCTCACCGACGCCACCCAGCCCGTCAATGTCCCGCGGATCGCCTTTGCCGAGCTCACCCTCGGCCGGCTGGCCACGGACATCGACTCGTCCGATGTCGGCAACCTGCCCTACTCCGGTCTGCAGCACCTGCGCGAATGCCTGCGCGAACTCAACCGCAAGCCGGGCAAACCGACGAAGGTGACCGTCCGCAACGTCCGCGACGACGTGCTCTACCGCACCATCCAGGGCGGCTTCTACGTCGGTCAGGGTCACGAGGTGAAGTTCTACCCGATGCCCGCACCGACTGAGCTCGACTCGGCGCACCACGAATGGTGGCACTCGGCGCAAGCCTCCTTCGGCAGCTGATCCAACCACAACCTACCCCGCTTTTTTCACGAAATAACAACATGTTCACCACACTCGTCAACTGGGTGCGCCATCGTCGCACCACTACAATTTATCTGGCCGCGATGGCGGTCCTGTTCGGAGCCGCGTTCTTCGCGCGGCCCCTCTTCGGGCAGACCCCCGGCTCGGAGGTGCCGGTCGCGCCCAACGGGGAGCACGTCTTCAAGTTCTTCGCGCTCTTCAGCGATCCGAAGTACACCCAGCTCGAGCTCATCGCGTTGATGGTCGTGCTCGCGATTGCCGTCGCCGGCCTGCTCTATGCCCTGTTTCTCGCCAAACAGGTGAAGGCGGCCGACCAGGGCACGCCGCGCATGCAGGCCATCGCTGCCGCCGTCCGCGAGGGCGCCGACGCCTACCTGGCGGCGCAATTCCGCAAGATCGGGCCGCTTATCCTCATCATCACCGTCATCCTCTATTTCACCACGCAGAGCGACCTGGGAGCCTTCAAGTTCGGCCGCGCCGGCGCGTTCGCCGTCGGTGCCGTGTTCAGCTGGCTGGTCGGCTTCGTGGGCATGCGCCTGGCCACCACGGGCAATCTGCGCGTGGCCGCGGCCGCCCGCCACTCCTACGGCGAGGCCATGCAGCTCGGTTACCGCACCGGCACCGTCACCGGCATGCTCACCGACGGCCTCGGCCTGCTCGGCGGCACTTTGATCTTCATCGCCTACGGCGAACAGGCCTACGAGGCGCTGCTGGGCTTTGGCTTCGGCGGCACCCTCCTCGCCCTCTTCATGCGCGTGGGCGGCGGCATTTACACCAAGGCCGCCGACGTCGGCGCCGACCTCGTCGGCAAGATCGAGAAGAACATCCCCGAGGATGACCCCCGCAACGCCGCCACCATTGCGGACAACGTGGGTGATAACGTCGGCGATTGCGCCGGCATGGCGGCCGACATCTTTGAGAGTTACGAGGTCACCATCGTGGCCGCCATGATCCTCGGCCTCGCGACGTTTGGCCACAAGGGGGTCATCTTTCCGCTGCTCGTCCGCGGCATCGGCGTGCTGGGCTCGATCATTTCCACCTACACGGTGAAAGCCGGCCCGAACGACACGTCCGACACCGCGCTGAAGAGCGTCCACAACGGCTTCTGGATCGGCTCGATCATCTCGATCGTCGGTTTCTTCTCCCTGGGCTTCGCCTATTTGCGGTTCAACCCCTCTGTCAATCTGCTGCGCAACGCCAGCGCGGGTGACATCGCCAACTTCCCCAACACCGTGCCAGGCAATCTGCCGGGCTGGGCCAGCTTCGGCATCGCGGGCCTCGACATGCGCCCGGTGCTCACTTGCCTGATCGGCGTGATCCTCGCCGTCGCCCTCAACAAGGTGACGAGCTATTACACCCATACCTCGCACGCGCCGGTGAAGGGCCTGGCCAAGGCCTGCCAGACCGGCCATGCCACCAACATCATCCAGGGCTTTGCGGTCGGCTATGAGAGCACGGTCGCCATGGTGGTTGTCATCGCAATCGCCATCCTCCTCTCCTACCTCTGCTATCTCGGCACCCCGCCGCTGTTCGTCGCCTACGGCGTCGCCATGACCGGCATCGGCATGCTCACGCTCACCGGCAACACCATCTCGATGGACGTCTTCGGTCCCGTGGCCGACAACGCCAACGGCATCGGCGAAATGGGTTACGACGCCGAGGCCATGGAGAAGCAGGAAAAGGGCAGCTACAAGCGCGCCCGCCAGATCCTCGCCGACCTCGACGCCGTGGGCAACACCACCAAGGCCGAGACCAAGGGCATCGCCATCGGCTCCGCGGTCATCGCCGCTGTCTCGCTCTTCGCCTCGTTCATCGCCGTCATCGCGGTCGGCAGCGAGGAGAAGATCAGCCAGATGACCACCGGGCAGTACATCGCGGAGGCCGGCAAGCTCACCGTCGCCCACCCGATGGTGTTCATCGGCTTTCTCCTCGGCGGCGCCGTGCCCTTCCTCTTCAGCTCGATGCTGATCCGCGCGGTTGGCCGCGCCGCCTTCCTGATCGTAAAGGAGTGCCGCGAACAGTTCCGTGACGCCGAGATCTGGTCGGGCAAGAAAAAGCCCAACTACGGCCGCGTCGTCGACATCTGCACCTCCACCGCGCAGAAGGAACTCGTCGGCCCCGGATTCCTCGCGATCCTCACGCCCATCGCCGTGGGCTTTCTCCTCGGCACCCAGGCGCTCGGTGGCTTCCTCGCCGGCATGATCCTCACCGGCCAGCTCCTCGCCGTCTTCATGGCGAACGCCGGCGGCGCGTGGGATAACGCCAAGAAGCTCATCGAGGACGGCCACTACGGCGGCAAGGGCTCCGAGGCCCACAAGGCCGCGGTCACCGGCGACACCGTGGGCGATCCGCTCAAGGACACCGCCGGCCCCGCCATTAATCCGCTCATCAAGGTGATGAACATGGTCAGCCTGCTCGCGCTCGGCCTCGTCATCAAATATAACCTCATCACGGGCACGGCCAGCCGCATCATCGGCCTCTTGGTCGCGCTCCTCTGCGCCGTGGCGATCGGCTGGTCGATCTGGCAGAGCAAGCGCGAGTCGAAGGAACTGCAGGAAATGGAGAAGCAGTTCGAGCAGTAATCCCCGGCTCTAAATCCGGCTAATCTGATTTTCAGAGGCGCCCTCGCGGGCGCCTCTTTTTTTGCGCCGCCGGGCAGGACGACGCGAAGTTTCCCTCATTGGGATGAAGGAATTTGGACGGCCGCGGTGTTGATCATTCGTTAGCTGGTTTCAAGGTGCAGCCAGACTTTCAAGAGTCTGGCGGCTGGTAGACCGGCGAGGCGGTCGGCGTCTCCCGACTTCGGCCGCCTCGCCGTTATTTGCCTCCTGCAGCTTGGGACCCATCCTTGCCCCGTCCATTCAACCTTCAGCTCATGAAACGCATCCTCCTGCTCGCTGCCCTTGCCGTCACGCTCCTGCCGGTGGCATTCTCCCAGAACATGTTTCGCGGCAACCTTACCCATACCGGGGTGTACGATTCGGAAGGACCGCGGCAATTCAAGGGCGTCAAATGGGCCTTCCAGACCGGCGGACCGGTGGTGTCCTCCCCGACCGTGACCGACGGCGCGGCCTACGTCGGCAGCGACGACCGGCAGCTCTATGCCGTGAACCTCGCCACCGGAAAGGAGAAGTGGAAGTACAAGAGCACCTGGGTCAACGCGACCCCGGCCGTGCGCGATGGCACGGTCTATTTCGGGACATCCATCCCCGCTTTCTTCATTGCCCTCGACGCCGCGACGGGCAAGGAGCGGCACAAGTTCGACGCCCATGTGCCGGTGTTCTCCTCCCCGGCCCTTGCGGGAGGACTCGCCTATTTCGGCTCGTTCAGCGGGAAATTCTATGCCGTCGACGTGAACGACGAAAAACTCGCCTGGCAGTTCCAGACCGAGGCCTCGGCCAAGCTCGCCCCGATGTACCTCGCCGCCGACGGCACGATCAATTACCCGGTCGTTTTCAAGTCCAATTTCTTCGAGGACATGACCCGGGCGGGCGCGAGACTGTTTGAGCTCGGGGCGATCGTCTCGTCGCCGGTGGTGGACCACGGCGTGGTCTACGTCGGCAGCGCCGACGGCAATTTGTACGCGCTGGAATAGGGCGGCCGGATCCGGCGCAAAAAACGGCAGGACAACCGCAGGTCGGGGGGTGGATTTGAGTGGATTCTGCGCGGTCTTCGCGCAGCTTAGCGGGTGGAACAACCGTTCCCGCCCCGCTTGCCTCCGCCTGTCATGTCGCTCGAAAAGACCTCGTCCTGCATGATGAAGTAATCATCCGGAACGTCCTGGGCGAAATCCTCCGCCGCAAATATTGCACCGTGAGCACGGCCAGCTGTCTCGCGGAAGCGGAGACCCTGGTGGCGCGGGGATCTTTCGACCTGATCTTTGTCGATGTGCGCATGCCTGACGGCGATGCTCAGCAGTTTCTTGAACGCGTCGGTCTGCTGCCGGAACCGCCGCCCGTGGTCGTCATCACTGGCTACGGGACGATCGACAGCGCGGTCACCTGCATGCGCGCCGGTGCTTTCGACTACCTGATCAAGCCGTTCACGCCCGGCCAGATCGAGATCATCCTGAAGAAGGCGGAATCGCACCGCCAGCTCCTGAGGGTCAACCGCTATTTCAGCGAGCGGGAGGGTCCGGTGGGCGAGCTCATCGGTCACGGCTCCGCGATGCAGCACCTGCGTCAGATGATCGAGCGGGTTGGCCCGACGGATGCCACCATTTTGATCACTGGCGAGAGTGGTACCGGCAAGGAAATGGTCGGGCGCGAACTCTATCGCCACAGCCTGCGGCGCACCGAGCCCTACATCAAGGTCGACTGCGCAGCCGTCTCGGGGAATCTGATTCAGAGTGAGTTGTTCGGCCATGAGAAGGGCGCCTTCCCCGGCGCCTCCGACCGGCGCGAGGGGCGGTTGGAACTCGCCCACCGCGGGACGCTGCTGCTCGACGAGGTTGGTGCGATCCCCCTCAATCTGCAGGCCGAGCTGTTGCGCGTTCTGTAGGAGCGGGAGTTTGAGCGCCTGGGCGGCAGCAGGACCATCAAGATCAACGTCCGCATCCTCGCCACCTCAAACCGCGATCTGCTGCATGCCATCGAGAAAGGCGAGTTTCGCCAGGATCTCTATTACCAACTCAACGTTTCTCCGGCGCACGTGCCCGCCTTGCGCGAGCGCGCGCAGGATATCGTCGAACTTGCCGATCATTTCCTGCAACGTTTCTCCCGCAGGCACGGCCGCCAGACCCAGGGCTTCTCCGACCGCGCACGCGAAGTCATGCTCGCCTATGCCTGGCCCGGAAATGTGCGTGAACTGCAGAACACCGTTGAGCGCGCCGTCATCCTAACCGGGGAGAACCTTCCCGTGTCCTGCTCTGCCTTGGGGCTGCCCGTGCTCGATCGGCCGATCGCCTCTGCGACGCCCGTGCCTCCGGCTGAAGGGGTTTCCACTGGACCGTCAGTGCCGCTTCGGGCCCGGGATGTTCATCTCTCAGGCGGAGCCGCGGCCGAGAACACAAACTCGCCTGGCGTCACCTCGTAAATCGCCGCACCAGGCTCGGCGCGCACCCATCGCACGCCCGGTGACTGCGCGGCGGGCCGGCCGCCTTCCTTGACCGACGCGGCATCCGCCGTCGGCACCCACACCGTGGCTGCGGTGCCGGGCGGAACCGTCACCGTGAGCGTCACGCGGGCCGCCGCCAGCCGCCAGGCGCTGGCTATGCGCCCGCGCGCGGAGCGGTAGCTTGCCTCAACCCAGGACAGACTGCCGGTCACTGCCGGCCGGATCACGATTCTCTTGAAACCCGGCCAGGCCGGGTCCCCTTGAATGCCCGCCAGATCGTGGTAGAACCACTCGTTGATCTGGCCAAGCATGAAGTGATTTTGCGACGAGCGTCGGTCGGCATTCCACGCCTCGGTCAGGCTCGTCGCGCCCTGGGCGAGTTGATAGCCGTAACCGGGTTTTTCCGACTGGTTGTTCATGTCGAAAATCACGTCCGAGCGTCCACCGTCAGCCAGCGCGCGCAGGAGGTAGCGGTAGCCGACATCGCCGGCGGTCAGCGCGTTGCCGCGACGACGCACGTCCTCGACGATTGCGTCCAGGGCACCCTGCCGGTGGTCTGGCTCGATGAGGTTCATCACCAGCGGGATCGCGTTGGCGGTTTGCGAGCCGGTGGCGTAGCGGCCCGTCGCCGGATTGAAGAAGGCCCGGTTGAAGGCCGCGCGAATCAGGCCGGCCAGCTCCTGGTATTCCGCGGCTTCTCCGGTCTTCCCCAGCAGCGCCGCCGTCCGGGCCAGAATCCAGGCGTCGTAATAGTAAAAAGCCGTCGCCGTCAACGCCCGCGGCGTGAGCTGCGCGCGCCCGGGTGGATACGGCCCGATGTCGTACCAGTCGCCCAGTCCGAAGGACACGAGGTGACCGGAGGCCCGGCTGCTTAGGTAGGCCACGTAGTCCTTCATCATTTCGTAGGACCGGCGCAGCAACCCGGCATCGCCCGTCCATTCGTACTGCTGCCACGGGACCAGCAGGCAGGCGCTGCCCCACTCCGGGGAATCGCGGAATCCGCCGGAGAACATGACGTACTCCGGGGCGGTGTCGGGCACGAGGCCGTCGGCTCGCTGGCTGTCCACCATGTCGTTCACCGTCTTCGCCAGCAGCCGGGCCAGGTCAAACTCGTAGCGGAGCGCCGGTCCGTTGAGATGATTCTGCTCGATCCAGCCGAGCCGCTCGCGGTGTGGGCAGTCGGTCAGTACGCTCATCATGTTGCTGCGCTGCGCCCACCGCACCAGGGTGTGGATGCGGTTGAAAAGTTCGTTGGAACAGGCGAATTCCCCGGCCGGGGCCGCGTCCGCTTGCACCACCACCCCTTCGAGCAAATCAACAAGCTGCTGGTCCACGCCCGGCGCCGTGCATTCGACCTGCAGGTAGCGGCCGCCGTGGTAGAAGAACTTCGGGAACCACTCCTCCGCGCCACCACCCTTTAGCGTGTACTGCCACCAGGCCGGCCCGCCGCAAGACTGCCGGTCCACGGAGCCGTCCGGAGCGACCAATTCCGCGGGAATGATCCGCACCACCGCGCCGGCCGGGCCGTGCACCTTCAGCCGCGGCATCAACGCGGCGTTCTGCCCAAGATCGTAGACCGTCACTCCGTCCCGGAGTGCTCGCGTGGCCACCGGCCGCAGCACCTCGAACGTTCGGATCGGCGGGCCCGCCAAAGAATGCCCGCGGAGCTTCCCGCCGGGACCCTCGAACTCCACGGCCCGCGTCCATTGGCTTTCTTCGAAACCCGGCGCCTCCCACCCAGCCGGCTCCCGGCGCGCATCGTAGTCTTCGCCACCGAAGATGTTGGCGAACGTCACCGGACCGGGCGCCACGCGCCACTGGTCGTCCGTGCCAATGGTCTCCGCCGAGCCGTCTGCATATTCAAGCCTGAGCTGGGCGATGGCGGCCAGCGGACGTGGGGGGCTGACAAACTTCACGTAGCGGCCCTCCTGCACATTGTACATGCCGCCGGCGAGAAAGAGTCCGGCGGCATTGGCGCCGGGATGCAGCAGCGCGGTGATGTCAAGCGTGTCGTACAGGCACGTCTTTTCGTAATTGGTCCAGCCCGGTGCGAGCTGCCGGTCGCCGGCCCGCGCGCCATTGAACGTCAGCTCGTACTGGCCGAGCCCGCAGACCTGGGCCAGCGCACGGCGCAGTCCCGGCCGCACGGTGAATTCATGGCGCAGCAGCAAGGTGGCATTGGCCCGTGGATTCGCCCCCGGCACGCCGAGTCCGTCGGTCAGCGCGGCGGCCGACCATGGCGCCCGCTCCCAGCTGTCGCTGGCCGTCACCGCGGCGCCGACCGCGACATTGCGCCCGCCCGCGATCACCTCGATCTGGCTGAAGGCCAGGCAAGCCCGGTTCTCCTCGACCCGCAGCCGGGTGGCGGTCAGGCGCAGGTAGCGCGCAACAACGCCAGCCGCGGGCACCTCGATGCGGACTGCCCACCGGTCGGGATAGTCTTTTTCGCCGCAATCAAAGACAACCCGGCTCTGGCGGAAGACCGGATCGTCGGAGGCCTCGAGTCTGAAGCGCCGCGGAAAGCCGGTTGCCTCGATCACGGTGTGGCGGACGGCGTGCAACCGCACCGCCTCAAGCGTCCGGGACACGCCAAGATCAAGTTGCACCCACTTTCGGGTGCCGGGGTCACTGGTTTCCTCTGAATGATAACCGAGGAGTGGCCGCCGCCAGCGCAGCAGCTCCGGATCGGTGATCCAGCGGGCCGACCAGCCGGGGACGCTGTATCCCTGGGGGGTCGACCGGCCGGCAGATTCCTGCACGCCCATCGTCCAAGTCGCAATCCGGCTCCACGCCGACGGGTGTCCGAGCCGGTCCCAAACCCGCACCTTCCAGAAGGCTTGCTGTGAGGACTTCAGCGTCTGACCGTCATACAACACACCCAGCGTGTCGTCGGAGGCGATTTGGCCGCTGTTCCAAAGATCCGCCCGGTCCTGCGCCAGCAAGGCCGCCGTCGAAGCCGCCAGTACCTGGTACGCTGTCTGCGACTGGCCGCGCTCCCCGGATTGAAGCACCCAACTCAGCCGTGGGCGGGGCACGTCCACGCCGAGCGGATTGCTATCCTCTTCGCACCGCATTTCCGCCACGGTGAGATCCCGTGGCCCTCCGAGAATGCGACCCCCGGTTAACAAAAGGATCACGCCAGCAAACAGGAAGGCTGTTTTCATCGGGTCTTTCTTGAGCCCGGCTTAGCCGAATCTACGCAGAAGGAAACCACGAATGGACACGAATAAGCACCAAGATGGCGCACGATAAGAACGAGAACCCAGGAAAGAATCCTCCACCAGCTGGGGACCATCAAAACCGACAGTCCTCAGTCCTGGTTAAGATTTGCAACGATTCGTGTTGATCCGTGGTTCGACTGGACGGTTCCCGATTAGCGCATTTGCCCCGGTCCGGCCAGCAGTTCATTGCATACTTTGCATGAGCGCCGGTTGTGCTTGGCAGGCGCCGGTTCCCCCGTGAGGCTGCTTGCCGTCTGATTAAACCAATGCGATGGCAATCGCCAACGGGCTTGGTCAGCCGGTTTTTCCGCCTCGGGGTTCTTCTTCTGGCGGTCATGGTCGGCACCGCCGGCCCGGCCCAGGGCCAGAATCCCTATGAGGGTCCGCCGGTTTCGCCGCCGCAGGGCCGGATTGACGAACTTGTCTTCGGCCGGTTGAAGAGCCTGGGGATCGAACCGGCCCGGCTCTGCTCGGACGCCGTGTTTGTCCGCCGGGTCTACCTCGACGCCATTGGCACGCTGCCAACGGCGCAGGAGACCCGGACCTTCCTCTCGGACCAGGATCCTGCCCGGCGCGGCAAGCTGATCGACCGTCTGCTTCAGCGGAACGAATTCGCTGATTACTGGGCGATGAAATGGTGCGACCTGCTGCGGGTGAAATCAGAATTCCCGATCAATCTTTGGCCCAACGCGGTGCAATCGTATCACCGGTGGATCCGCACGAGCCTCAAGGAAAACCTGCCGTATGACCGCTTCGTGCAGGCGATGCTGACCGCCAGCGGCAGCAATTTCCGGGTCCCGCAGGTCAACTTCTATCGGGCCATGCAGGGCAATGATCCACGGACGATCGCGAAGACGGTCGCCCTGACCTTCATGGGAACCCGCGCCGACGCCTGGCCGGCGGAACGCCTGACGGCAATGGCGGCCTTCTTCTCGCGGCTCGGCGTGAAATCCACCGCTGAATGGAAGGAACAGATCCTGTTTGATGACCCGGGCAAGACCTCGGCGGGTGCGTTCTCCGTGACCGTGTTTCCCGACGGCACCCCCGCCCGGCTGGCCCCCAACCAGGACCCTCGCGATGCTTTCGCCAACTGGCTGACGGCGCCGGAGAATCCTTGGTTCGCGCGCAGCATTGCCAACCGCGTCTGGTCCTGGCTGCTGGGACGCGGCCTCGTGCAGGAGCCGGACGACTTGCGGCCCGACAATCCCCCGAGCAACCCTGAGTTGCTGGCCTTGCTCGAACACGAGCTGGTCGGGGCGCATTATGACCTGAAACACCTCTTTCGCCTCATCCTGAATTCCCAGGCCTACCAGCTCTCCTCCGTTCCCCGGACCCGGGACCCGGCGGGTGAGGCGAATTTCGCGAGTTATCCCCTGCGCCGGATCGAGGCAGAGGTGCTGATCGACGCGATCGATCAGATTACCGGCACGACCGAAAAATATACGAGCCCCATTCCCGAGCCGTTCACCTTCATTCCGGAGAACCAGCGCTCGATCGCCCTGGCGGACGGGAGCATCACAAGTTCCTTTCTCGAGTTGTTCGGCCGCCCCGCGCGCGACACCGGCCTCGAGTCCGAGCGCAACAACCGCCCGTCCTCCGCCCAAAGCCTGCACCTTCTCAACTCAAGCCATATCCAGCAGAAGATCGCCCAGAGTTCCTTGCTGCGCTCGCTCCGCCGATCTCAGGGTTCGCCCGCGGGGGCGATCACCGAAATCTACGTCGCGGTTCTTTCCCGCTACCCCACCCCCGCGGAATTGCAGACCGTGGGAACCTACGCCCGGGCCGGCACGGCCCAACCCCGCGAGACCCTGGTGGATCTCGTCTGGGCGTTGATCAACAGCGATGAGTTTCTCTACCGGCATTGAACCTCCCCGCCGCGCCACGATGGAAATGAAATCAGATTCCAAATCCGCCGGCCGCCTGCCTGGTCTGGCGGCGACCGGATGCCGGCCCGGCCAAGTCCTTACGCGCCGCGAGATGCTGCGCCTTGGCCTCGTGGGCTCGGCCGGTCTGTTTCTGGCCGACGGATTCAGCCTCTCCGCCTTCGCGGCCGCTGCGACCACGTCCGCGCCTGCGCCGATTCCTCCGCGGCTTCCTGGAAAGGCGAAATCCGTCATCCAAATCTGGCTGTGGGGCGGCGCTTCCCACCTCGACACCTTCGACCCGAAGCCCGAGGCCGGCCACGATTATTGCGGACCGTTCGCCAATCCCCTTCCCACCAATGTGCCGGGAATCAGGATCTGTGAGCTGCTGCCCCTGCTCGCGAAGCAGGCCGACAAATACTCCCTCATCCGCAGCATGACCCATGGCGTAAACGCCCACGAGACCGCGGCCTACCTGGTCCAGACAGGCCGGCAGCCCGGCGATGGTCTGGTGTACCCGTCCGTCGGCGCCGTGGTGGCGCAATTCAAAGGCTACGACGCGGGCTACCAGGGGCTGATTCCGCCGTATATCGTGCTGACCGAGCTGCAGGGGCGTTTTTCCGAAGCGGGTTTCCTCGGATCGCGGTGCAAGCCCTTCGCCACCGGCGGTGATCCGGCCCAGCAGCCATTCATGGTGGAAGGAGTCGTCGCCCAAGGCATCTCCGAACAGCGGCAGCAGGCCCGGCGCGATCTGCTGCACGAGTTGAACACCCTGGATCATGCCATGAAGGGGGATCCGCGGCTGGCCGCCACGGCGGAATGCGAGCAGCAGGCCTACAACCTGATCCTGGGCGACGCCGGCAAGGTCTTCGATCTTTCCCAGGAAAAGGACGAGCTGCGGGGTCGCTACGGACGCAGCTCCTTCGGGCAGTCCTGCCTGCTGGCCCGCCGGCTCGTCGAACGCGGCGTTCCGTATGTGACCATCAACTACAAGGGATGGGACACCCACAAGCAGCACTTCCAGACCATGCGGCAGAAACTGCCCGAACTGGACAAGGGTCTCGCGACCCTGCTGCAGGACCTTTCGGACCGCGGACTGCTCGCCAGCACCATCATCTGGTGCGGCGGCGAATTCGGCCGCACGCCGAAGGTCATGTGGGATCCGCCGTGGAACGGCGGTCGTGGCCACTGGGGAGCCGTCTTTTCGACGCTCGTGGCCGGGGGCGGTTTCAAAGGTGGCCACGTCGTCGGGGCGTCCGATGCCACCGGGGAATCGGTCAAGGAGCGGCCCGTCTATCCCTGCGATCTCATCGCCAGCATGGATGAGCTGCTCGGCATCGATCCCGACGGACCGCTGCCAAATCCTCAGGGCAAGGTCGTCCGCGTAATGCCCACCCCGAGCGAACCGGGACGGAGCGGCGGGCGCTTGCGGGAAATCATGTGAACCCCAGGCGTCGCATGAACGCATTCCGATGGCTGGTGACGTCCGGGCTGGCCCTGCTGACGGCGACCGTGCCGCTGCTGCGGGCGCAGCAGAATCCACCGCACATCGGCTATGTCTATCCGGCCGGCGGAGAGAAGGGAACCTCCTTCAGAGTTCTGGTCGGTGGCGAGAATCTCGACAGCTTTTCGCAGGTTTTGGTCTCGGGCGGAGGGGTCACTGCCTCCCTGATCGAACAAACGAAACCGCTCACGCCAAAGGAGCGCAATATGTTGCGCGAACAGCTCCAGCAGTTGCAGGAGAAGAGGCGGGCGGTGTTCGGCGGACCGGGCGGTGGCGGCGACGCCAAAAAAGGCCCGCCGATTACGCCGCCCGTTTGGACCGAGAACGATGCGAAGGTGCTGGCGGATCTGCGAAAAAAACTCACCACGAATCCCCGCCGGCCGCCCAACCCGGCCATTGCTGAACGGGTCGTCCTCCAAGTCTCCCTGGCTCCGGACGCGGCGATCGGTGAACGCGAACTGCGGTTGGTCACGCAGGCTGGATTGACGAATCCGCTCCTGTTTCAAGTCGGCCAGCTGCCGGAAATCACCGCCCCGGAGGAACCGACCAGTCCCGCTCCGGCGGAAATGAAGATCACGCTTCCGGCAACCGTCAACGGACGGATCATGCCGGGCGCCGCCGATCGCTATCGCTTCAGCGCCCGCCAGGGGCAGCAGATGGTGATGGCCGTGTTCGCACGCGCGCTGATTCCCTATCTGGCCGACGCGGTGCCGGGGTGGTGCCAGGCCACGCTGGCGCTCTACGACTCCTCCGGGAAGGAGCTGGCCTACGACGACGAGTACCATTTCGATCCCGATCCGGTCCTCAGCTGCAAGATTCCGCGAGATGGCGAGTATGTCATCGAAATCAAGGACGCCCTCTACCGCGGCCGGGAGGATTTCGTTTACCGCATTTTCGTGGGCGAGCTTCCGTTTGTGACCTCGATCTTTCCCCTTGGCGGCCAGACCGGACAGCCGACCTCCGTCGACATTGCGGGATGGAACCTTCCGGACCACCAGATGACCCCGATTGTTTCCGCGCCAGGGCTTCAGCAGCTTCTCCTGCGTACCGGGGAACTTGTGCCCAACCGCTTATCCTACCTGGTGGACACTTTGCCTGAGAAGCTGGAACAGGAGCCCAACGACTCGCCGGACACCGCCCAGCCGGTGGTGCTGCCCGTCATCGTCAATGGACGAATCGATCGGCCGGGAGACTGGGATGTCTTCCGCTTCGACGGGAAGGCGGGCCAGGAGATTGTCGCCGAGGTCCAGGCGCGCCGCCTCGGTTCCCCGCTGGATTCCGTGCTCAAGGTAACCGACGCCGCCGGCCGGCAACTGGCCTTCAATGACGATCATGAGGACAAGGGGTCCGGCTTGATTACGCAGCACGCGGATTCCTACTTGAGCGTCAGACTTCCCGCCAACGGCGCCTATTTCGTTCAGCTGGGCGACACCCAGCACAAAGGCGGCCCCGACTATGCCTACCGCTTGCGCCTGAGCGAACCCCGGCCCGACTTCGAGCTGCGCGTCACGCCGGCGAGCCTCAATGTCCGCAGCGGCGGTAACGTCGCTTTCACCGTCTGGGCCATCAGGCGGGACGGTTTCACTGGCGAGATCTCGCTGGCGCTCTCCCACGCTCCGGCTGGTTTCACCCTGGCTGGCGCCCGGGTGCCCGCCAACCAGGACCGGGTGTCCATCACGCTGGCTGCGCCTACGACGTCCCCCCATGGCCTGATCAGCCTTGGAATTGACGGCCGCGCCACGATCGGCGGCCAACGTGTCACCCGAACGGCCGTGCCGGCGGAGGACTTGATGCAGGCGTTTGCCTACCGACACCTCGTTCCCGCCCGGCAGCTCATCGCTGACGTGGTGGGAGCCGCTCCCGGCCGGCTGCCGGTGCGAATCATCGGGTCCACTCCTGTCCGGATTCCCGCCGGGGGAACCGGGCAGATCAAGGTGAGCGTTCCCACTGAAACGCGCCAGGCCCGGATCACTCTCCAGCTCAGCGAACCGCCCAACGGAATCTCGCTGGAAAACGTATCCGCGAGCCACTTCGGCGGCTCGGAGCTTCTGTTGCGCTGCGACGCCACGAAGGCAAAACCCGGTTTGTGCGGCAATTTGATCGTGCAGGTTCTCGCGGAACGAATTCAGGAAGCCAAGCCAGGGCAGCCTCCCGGAAAGCGGCCGTCCGTTCCGATCGCCACGCTTCCGGCCATTCCATTCGAAGTCGTGGCGCCGTGAGTCGGCGGAGTGGCCGTCGGTGGGGCAGGCTCATGCCCGCCGCGCTCTGCTGGTCAGCACGGTTGCGCCCTCCGCCGCGGAATTATCTGTGCAACGGGGTCGCCGCAGGCTCCAGAGTGTGCGATAATGTCAGCGGTTGGATTACGGCCTTTGCGTAACCGCAACCCTTCCACTGCCCGCATGCAAATCCCCCGCCCGCAAGCTCACGCGCGTTGCGGCCCAGCTTGGTCCGCCGCCGCCTGCCGCCCGCATCGACCCTTCTATCCTCATGTCCAAGAACATCGTCATCTGCTGCGATGGTACCGGCAACGAATTCGGTCCCAAGAACACCAATGTCGTCAAACTGTTCGAATTGTTGGCGAGGGACCCGACCGTCCAGACCATCTATTACGACCCGGGCCTTGGCACCATGAGCGCACCGGGGGTGATCTCCGGTCCGGCCAAGGTGTTCACGAAACTGCTCGGACTTGCCTTCGCCTTTGGTCTCACCGGCAACATCGAGGATGCCTACCGCTACCTGATGGAGCGATTCCAGGATGGCGACCGGGTTTATCTCTTTGGCTTCAGCCGCGGCGCCTTCACCGTGCGGGCGCTCGCGGGCATGCTGTTCAAATGCGGACTGCTGCAACGCGGCAGCGAGAACCTGATCCCGTACGCCTCGAAGATGTATCAGCACGGCTCGAAGACCCTCGCCGCGGGATTCAAGCAGGCGTTCTCGCGCGACTGTCCGGTTCATTTCATCGGCGTCTGGGACACGGTGAAGTCGGTGGGCCTGATCCGGCACCGGAGCTTTCCCAACTCCGTTCTCAATCCCAGCGTCGCCCATGCCCGTCATGCCCTCTCGCTCGACGAGCAACGCAGCGAGTACCGCCCCAACCTGTGGTCGCATGAACCGGGACAGGATGTGCGGCAGGTGTGGTTTGCCGGCGTCCACAGCGATGTGGGCGGCGGCTATGCTGCGTCCGGGCTTTCCCATTTGCCCCTGCACTGGCTCCTGCGCGAGGCCGCCGCCCAGGAATTGCTGGTCGACCTCGCCGGGCTGGCCGCCTATCCCCCCGATCCGCTGGGCGAGCTGCACAATTCCCTGGTGCCCATCTGGTGGATTCTCGGTTGGTGGCGGCGGTTCGTCCCCGATCAAGCGCTGGTCCATGAGAGCGTGCGGACGCGGATGACGCAGCGGCCCGACTACCGTCCGAAGAACCTCCTCGCCGCCCAGAATGTGACCTACGTGACCTGAACTCCGGAATCAGGAGAGAGCCTTCTTAAAGGGGCGACTAAGGTCGCGAAGAAAAGGTGGAAAAGCGGGAATTGGGGGAAAGAACCTCAAAACGGGACAGACCCAGTCCGGCGCATCCGGTTATCTTTGTCTTCGTGTCAAGGTGGGGCGCGTTTTTCGGAACGCGTCGTCGTTCAGGGCGTCGGTGGTCGGGTTTCATGCCCGCCGCTGAGAATCTGTGCTCGGTTGGCGGGGATGAATCCCGCCCCATCAGGAGACGGTACCCCGACCGGTCCAAAGTTCCCTTGCTCGCTTGCTTCGGCGCCGCCGTGTGCCAGCCTCGCGCGCTGTGAGGCCCCACATCCTGCTCGTCTTCATGACCCGCTTCGAAGACTGCATGAACATGCTTAAGGGGATCGCACACTACGAGCGGACCCATGAGCTCTGGACCGCGTTTCACGACGACCAGGCCCGGGCGGAAGTCGATCCCCACTGGCTGCAAAACCGGAAATGGGATGGTGTCATCAGCCGCCACACGACGCCAGGCCTCGTGCAGATGTGCGCCCAGCTGCGGATTCCGCTGGTCGACCTGAACGATACCGCGCCGTTTCCCGGCGTGCCGAAAATCCGGCCGGACAACGTCGCCCTCGGGCATCTCGCGGCCGAGCACCTCCTCGAGCGGGCCTTCCAGCGCTTCGGGTTCACGGGCTTTTCCAACGATGGCTGGTCCTGCGAGCGCCGGGACGGCTTCGTCGAGGCGCTGCGGTTGGCCGGCAGGGACTGTGACATTTACGATGTGCATTATCCTGGGGACGGGACGCCGGCCTGGGCGCCGGAGCAGATCGCGGGACTGGCAGAATGGATCAAGCGCCTGCCCAAACCGGTGGGCATCATGGCCTGTTTCGACCTCCGGGCGCAGCAGATTCTCGTGGCGGCGCACGAAAACAACATCCTCGTCCCCGAGGAGGTGGCGGTCATCGGCGCGAACAACGATCCGATCCGCTGCGAACTCTCCTTCCCGCCGCTGTCCAGCGTGGTGCCCAACGCGTTTCAGTCCGGTTACCGCGCCGCGGAAACGCTGGCTGAGATGCTGGCGGGACGGAAGCCGGAGATTATGGACCAGCGGATCGAGCCGTTGGGCGTCGTCACCCGGCCCTCGACTGACGTGCTGGCGATCGACGATAAGATCCTGGCCGCGGCCCTCAGCTTTATTCGGCTCAACGCCTGCCGCGGAATCTCGGTGGACAGTGTGGCGCGGCACGCGTTTGGCTCGCGCAGCCAGCTGGAAAAGAAGTTCCGTCGCCATCTCGGCCATTCGCCCCAGGCGGAAATCCGACGGGTGCAATTCAACAAGATCAAGCAGCTGCTCCTGGAAACCGATTTTCCGCTGAAGAAGATCGCCGAGCTGGCCGGGTTCGAGCACGTGGAGTACATGTGCGTCGTGTTCAAGCGGCTGTTCGGGGAATCCCCGGGCGGCTACCGCAAGAAGACCCAGACCGGTGCGCCTGGCGGAAGGAGTCTGGGCGGCCGGCCCGGTCCGGTTCGCGTGCTATGATTCTCCGGCCGTGATGGCGGAGGTTCGGGGCATGCAATCGGCTTGAGCCGAACGATGAAGTTGGAGAGCGTCGCAGCATCAGCAGTCTGCCCCTCGATCCAAAGAGACCATGAACTCGGAGCCATCCGCCGCGGTCCCGGTCCCCGCGCTGTCGCCAGTCCCGGCGCCCGCTTCCGCCCTGGATCGCATCGCGTCCGTCGACGCCTTGCGCGGGCTGGTGATCACGTTGATGATCTTCGTCAACGACCTCGCCGGTGTGGCGCGGGCGCCGAGCTGGCTCCGGCACGCCAACGCCAAGGCTGACGCGATGACGCTGCCGGACATCGTGTTTCCCGCGTTTCTCTTCATCGCGGGTGTCTCGATTCCGCTCGCGTTAAGCCGGGCGGCGGCGCTCGGCCAGTCGCGCGGCGAGCTATTCTGGAAGGTGCTGGTCCGGACATTGGCGCTGCTCACCATGGGCGTCGCCATGGTGAACATGGAAGAGCATGAGCCGTGGTACCGCGGGCTCTGGGGGCTGCTCGCGTACCTGGCCATGCTGCTGGCGTTCGCCGTGGTGCCACGCCAAGCGGGACCGGCGCGCGCGACATTCCGAATCGGCCGGATCGTGGGCGCGGTGGGGCTCCTCGCGCTCGGGCTCCTTTACCAAACCAGCGAGGGCAAACACCTGATGCTCGGGCCCCTCTTCGAGGCGACCGACCACCACTGGCTCCGCCATTCCTGGTGGGGCATTCTCGGCTTGATCGGCTGGGCGTATCTCGTCGCGTCGTTGGTCTATCTCGCCTTCGGACGGCGCCGCGAGTGGCTGCTCGGCGCAGCCGCGTTGCTGATGCTGCTTTTTGTCGCGGACAAATCCGATTTCGCCGCGCGCTACGCCTCGCGCGAATGGCTGGCGTGGGCGCTGCCCGTGATCAGGCCGCTGCAGGCCGTGTTCGCCTGGATCAACTCGCACGTGTCGTTCGCGGAGTCGCTTGGTTCGCTCGCGGCGATCACCACAGCGGGTTGCTGCCTCGGGAGCATTCTCACGCCAGGCTCTGACGTGAAGGCGCCGGCGGAGCGCCTGCGCTGGACCGGCATTTTCGTCGGGGGGCTGCTGGTCGCGGCGGTGCTGCTCGATGCGGTTTACGGCCTGAACAAGATCCAGGCGACCCCCGCCTGGTGTTTCCTCTGCTCGGCGATCACCGCCGGGGTATGGATGTTGCTCTATTGGCTGATGGACCTGCGCCGGATCGAAGGTTGGAGCCGGGCCGTGCGCCCGGCCGGTGCGAATCCGCTGCTCGCCTACGTGCTGCATCCGATTCTCTATGCCATCGCCGGGTTCGTGAATCTCCCGCTCGATTTCTACAAGAGCAGCCAGCTGCCCCTGACGGTAAACATTTTCGGGAGTCTGCTCATGGCGTTCCTGGTCGTGCAACTCACCGGCCTGATTGCCAGGGCTGGTTACCGGATGAAGGTCTGAGCGCCGGTCTCCTCCGCCAGCGCCCACTTTTCCCCATGAAACCGCAATTGATCTGGCCGGCTCTTTTCCTCGTGCTGTCAGTGTCGCTGGGGACCGCCGAGGCGGGCAATCGGGTGCCGACGGGTTTTCAGCCGCGCGAGCTGCCGGTGCGGGCGTTGATGCTCAACGGCGTGCCGCCCGCGGCGCTCGATGTCTTCCTGGATTTTGTCGCGCAGGATTTGCCTCGCGAGGGCGTGAATACGCTGATTTTCCAGATAGATTACGGCTACCAGTACAGGAGCCATCCCGAGTTGATTGCGGAGAATGCGTTTACCGAGGCGCAGATCAAGGCGCTGGTGAAGACCTGCCGCGCCGCCGGGATCAAGCTCGTTCCGCTGCTCAACTGCCTTGGGCACCAATCATGGGCTGAGACCACGCACAAGCTGCTGACCACGTACCCCGAGTTTGACGAGACCCCCGGCCTCCATCCCGAAAACAAGGGGATTTACTGTCGCAGCTATTGCCCGAACCACCCCGGGGTTCATCGCGTGATTTTCGACCTGCTCGGCGAACTTGCCGCGGTGTTCGAGACCGACGCCGTGCACGTGGGCATGGACGAAGTCTTCCTGATCGGCGAGGACGGCTGCCCGCGCTGCCGCGGCGCCGACAAGGCCGAGCTCTTTGCCCAGGAGGTCCGCACGCTCCGCGATTTTCTGGCGACCAAGGGTGTCCGCCTCTGGCTCTGGGGCGACCGGCTGCTCGACGGCCGCACGACGGGCCTCGGCGAATGGGAAGCCAGCATGAACAACACATACCGCGCGATCGATCTGGTGCCGAAGGACATCGTGATCTGCGACTGGCACTACGACGCCGCCGTGCCGACGCCGGTCTACTTCGCAATGAAGGGTTTCGACGTGGTGATCTGTTCGTACAACAAATTCGCGGTCGGCGTGGCCGAGGCCGAGCAGCTTGTGCAGGCGCGTCTCGCCAACCGGGAAAACCGTCTCGGCCCAAGCCTCCTTGGCGTGATGGCGACCAACTGGGGCCATTCGGCCGAGTTTGCCGCCACCTATCGCGCCGCGAAGGCTTCCGGCGCGACCGCGACGAGCCCCGCAGTGGAGAACTTCATCCGGGTTTTCGAACGCGTGCGGCAGTTGCGCGAGCTGCCGGAGCCGCTGAAGCCAGGGCCTGAGTCACCTGGAGCCAGTCGGACTTCGGCCGCCGGCTCCTAGAGTTCGATGGTTTCGCCGAGAGCCGGCAGCGCCGGCGTCAGGCCGTGACGCGCCGTGATGAGCTTGGCCAGGGCCGTCCGCGGACCATCTTCACCGTGGGTCAGGATCACCCGGGGCCGGGCCGGTGCCAGGACCCCAAACCAGGCCAGCAGATCGGTCTGGCCGGCATGGGCGCTGAATCCACCGAGCGTGTGGACCTGGGCCTTCACGGCAATCGTCTCGCCGAAAATCGTGACTTTCTTTGCGCCGTCGACCAGCAGGCGGCCGAGCGTGCCGTTGGCCTGATAACCTGCGATGATCACGTGCGCCTGCGGATTCCACAGGTTGTGGCGGAGATGATGCAGGATGCGGCCCGCGTTGCACATGCCCGCGCCCGCCATTATGAAGCACGGGCCTGGGCAGAAGTTGATCTGGCGCGACTCCTCTGGAGTCGCTGTCAACTTCATCGTGGTTAGGTCCTGGGCCATCGGCTTCGCCTTGAGGAACGCCACCATCTCGTCGTCGAACAGTTCCGGATGGCGGGCGTAAATCTTCGACGCCTCGATCGCCATCGGGCTGTCGAGAAACACCGGAAACGGCGCAACACGCTTGTTCCGGAAAACCCAGGCCAGCAGCGCCGTCAGCACCTGCGCGCGGCCCACCGCAAACGTCGGCACCAGCACCTTGCTCTTCTGCGCCACGGCGTGTTGCAGGATCTCGATGAACTCGTGGACCGTGTCGGCAAACGACCGGTGATCACGGTCGCCGTAGGTGGACTCGAGAAAAACCAAGTCGGCCTGCGAGAAAGGTTCGGAATCGCGGAGGATCGGTGCGCCCTTGGGTCCAAGGTCCCCGGAGAACACGACGGTGCGCCGCGCCCCGTCCTCGTCGGCGAGCAACTGGATGCTCGCCGATCCGAGCATGTGACCGGCCTCGACAAAACGCGCCTGCAGGCCCGGTGCCACGGCGACCGGATCGCGATAGGGCACGGGCTTGAACAGTCCCAGAGTCCGCTCCACATCGGCGGAGGTGTAAAGCGGGACGGCAGGCGCCTCGCCGGCGCGCCGGCGCTGGCGGTTGAACCGTTCGGCATCCTGCCCCTGGATCTTGGCGGAATCGCGCAGGATCAGGCCCGCCATATCAATCGTCGCCGGCGTGGCGAAGATCGGGCCGGTGAAACCCGCGTTGGTCAGCAACGGCAAACGGCCGGTGTGGTCGAGGTGCGCATGGGTAAGGAGCACGGCGTCGAGCCGGGCGGACCCTGTGCCGAGGGGCCGGCGATTCAATTCCTCCGCGCGGGGTTCTCCCTGGAAAAGTCCGCAGTCAACGAGCACCCTGGCCCGCCGGCTTTCAACGAGGTAGGCTGA